>OGLX01000045.1_pt1 | contig 97168 bp, 83 predicted proteins | sample 1572821 | NCBI WGS metagenome assembly OGLX01 (sample SAMEA2581908, study PRJEB24529) | metagenome | biome: Human gut stool | place: China | collected 2011 | reverse complement strand
TGGCGATGCCGGTGTCGGCCCGGGTCAGGGCCGGGGCGTCGTTGATGCCGTCGCCTACCATGGCCACCTTGCCCTGCTGCATCAGCCGGCGGATGGCGGCCTCCTTGCCCTCCGGCAGCACCCCGGCGATGACCTGATCCACCCCCGCCTGGGCCCCGATGGCCTGAGCGGTGCGCCGGTTATCGCCGGTGAGCATCACCACGCGGATGCCCATATTCCGCAGCTCCCGGACCGCCCGGGGGCTGTCCTCCTTGATGACGTCCGCCACGGCAATGACGCCCAGGAGCCGGTCCTCCGCCCCGAAGAACAGGGGCGTTTTCCCCTGCCGGGACAGCTCCTCGGTCTTAGCCTGCAGGTCCGGAGAAACGGCGGCGCGCTTCTCTGTAAAGGCGGCGCTGCCGCCCCAGAGGGTCTTCCCCTCCAGCACAGCCGTCAGGCCGTTGCCGGGCAGGGCCTGGAAATCCGACACCTCCGGGGCCGTCAGCCCCGCCGCCCGGTCCAGCACCGCCCGGGCCAGGGGATGCTCGCTTTTCTGCTCCAGGGCCAAGGCGTTTGTCAGCAGCTCCTGCTCCGTGACGCCCTCCGCCGGGAGGATATCCGTCACCCGGGGCTGACCGCTGGTGATGGTGCCGGTTTTGTCCAGAGCCACGATCTGCACCCGGCCCGTTTCCTCCAGGGAAGCGGCAGTCTTGAACAGGATGCCGTTTTTGGCGCCCAGGCCGCTGCCCACCATAATGGCCACAGGAGTGGCCAGGCCCAGGGCGCAGGGGCAGCTGATGACCAGAACGGAGATGCCCCGGGCCAGGGCGTAGCCTACCGGGTGGCCCAGCAGCAGCCACACCGCCGTGGTCACCGCGGCGATGGAGATCACCGCCGGAACGAACACGCCGGAGACCTTATCGGCGATCTTGGCGATGGGGGCCTTGGTGGCGGCGGCATCGCTGACCATGCGGATGATCTGGGACAGGGTGGTATCCTGGCCCACCCGGGTGGCCCGGCAGCGGAGATAGCCGGACTGGTTCACCGTGGCGGCGGACACGCCGTCGCCGGGGGCCTTGTCCACGGGGATGCTCTCGCCGGTCAGGGCGGACTCATTGACGGCGCTGGAGCCCTCCAGCACCACACCGTCCACGGGGATGCTCTCCCCGGGCCGGACGGCGAACTCGTCCCCCTGCTGCACCTGCTCCACCGGCACCTCCACCTCCCGGCCGTCCCGGAGCACAGAGGCGGTTCTGGGAGCCAGGCTCATGAGGCTTTTCAGGGCGTCGGTGGTTTTGCCCTTGGACCGGGCCTCCAGCATCTTGCCCACGGTGATCAGGGTCAGGATCATGGCGGCGGACTCAAAATAGAAGTCCATCATATAGGTCATGACGGCGGCTTCATCGCCCCGGACCTGGGCCGCCGTCATGGCGAACAGGGCATAGGTGCTGTAGCCGAAGGCCGCCGTGGCCCCCAGGGCCACCAGGGTGTCCATATTGGGGGCCCGGTGCCACAGGGCCTTATAGCCGCTGATGAAGAACCTCTGGTTGATGACCATGATGATCCCCGTCAGCAGCAGCTGGGTCAGGCCCATGGCCACGTGGTTGTTGTCGTAAAACGGCGGCAGGGGCCAGCCCCACATCATGTGGCCCATGGAAAAGTACATCAGCACCAGCAGAAAGCCCACGGACCACAGGAGCCGCCGCCGGATCCGGGGCGTCTCGTGGTCCTCCAGCTGCTGCTCATCGGCACTGGGAGACGACTGGGCCGCGCCCTTTTCCGACGCGCCGTAGCCTGCCTCCTCCACGGCGGCGATGACGGCGGAGGGCTCCGCCGTGCCCTCTACGCCCATGGAATTGGTCAGCAGGCTCACGGAGCAGGCCGTGACCCCCGGGACCTTCCCCACCGCCTTTTCCACCCGGGCCGAGCAGGCGGCGCAGCTCATGCCCGTGACATTGTATTGCTTCATTGGGTCCACTCCTATTTCATCAGCTTTTGCAGGGTGGTCACCAGCTCGTCGATGACCTGATCCTTGCCGTCCCGGATGTCCTGGGCCACACAGGTGCGGATGTGACTGGCCAGCAGCTCCTTGTTGAAGGCGTTGATGGCCGCGTTCACCGCCGCCGCCTGGACCAGGATGTCGGGACAGTAGGCCCCGGCCTCCACCATGCCCCGGATGCCCCGGATCTGGCCCTCGATGCGGTTGAGCCGGTGGATCAGGCGCTTGTATTCCTCCGGCGAGCGCTCCTTTTTCCGCTGGGAGCAGCGGCAGCAGTTGTGTTCTTCCATAGTTTCCCCGCCTCGCTTCGTTTCATGATACCCCGTGGGGGTATCTATAGTTATATACCCCTCCCGGGTATTTGTCAAGCACAAAAAATCTCCCCGGGCGGGGAGATTTTTGTGTTATTGATAGTCCGACAGCAGGAACATGGGCTTCACGGCCACCACCTCGTCATACTCCCACTGCTCCACCTGGACATCGGCGGTCAGGGCCTTCAGGTCCCGCTTCACCACGTCCAGGGCCTCGTCGGCGGTCTGGGCCCGGCCCTCCCGCAGAACGCGGATCATCCGGGTCAGCACCACCGGGTGGGCATAGCGGGCAGGCAGGGGGAAATCCTTCGGCAGCACCGCCGCCAGGTCCGCCTGGGCCTGCTCCCACTCCCGGGTCAGGGCCGTTTTGTTGTTGCGGGCGGTAGGCAGCACATGGGCCCCGGAGAACAGGAACACCGCCGCCAGGCCGAACAGGGCAAAGTAGATGCCCACGCTGTTGGTGCCCCGGATCATGGACACCACGCCGTATACCAGGGCAATAAGCCCGGTGATGACGATGGCCAGGGCCACCCACTTATAGCTGGGGTTGGAGCGGTCGTTGACCCGCTTGGCCTTGGCCGCCTGGGACAGGCGGCGGGTCAGGTTGGTGTGATCCTCCAGGAAGGTGCGGGCCTGCTCCAGGCGCTCCCTTTCGGCCTGGGCCTGGGGCGTCAGCTCCTTGAGATAGCGGCGGGCGTTCTCGGCCCGCTGCTGGGCCATGTGCTGCTCCACCTTGCGGCTTTGCAGCGGCAGATCCGGGCAGAGCTTGGAGAGGTAGGCCAGCAGGTTGTCCACGTCCTCCTCGTGCTTGAAATTGCACTGCTTTTCGCCGCCGTCGTACTCCACCACCAGGTAGGGGATGGAGCCGAAGGCCCCCTTGCCGGTGAAGCCGCCCTTGCTCATGGCCACACGCTTGAACACGCGGCGCACCGAGGACAGCGCCACATAATAGTGCCGGTCGATGAAAAAGCTGTTGAGATACAGGGCCTTTTCGCCCACGCCGCAGGGGCCGAAGCGGCGGCAGCCCTTCTTATCCGCCGCCAGGGTCTCGTTATCCAGCGTGACGCTGCCAAGGCGTGCAGGTGCAAAGATCATAGCAGTTCCTCCCATAGGGGCAAAGCGGCAGGAGGGGCCTGCCGCTTTGCGAAGTTTTGAAAAAGGGGCGAATTACTTGCCCAGCGTCTCGTAGTGAGGCTGGGTATGGCGCTTCTTGATGGTGTACAGGAAGATACCCAGGAACAGGACGGCCACGGCGATGCCGATGGGATAAGCCAAGGCGGTGTTGTACACGGTGACGCCCTCGGCGGTCTTGTGGTTGATGAACTGGCCCAGGCACTCGTTGCCCAGCAGGAAGTAAGTGGCGGAAACGGCGCTCATAAAGGTGGCAGGCACGGCGGTGATCCAGTAGTTCTTCTTCTCATAGTACAGGTACATGGAAGCGGCCCACAGGACGATCATGGCCAGAGTCTGGTTGGTCCAGCTGAAGTAACGCCAGATAACGGTGTAGTCGATGAAGCCCAGGGCATTGCCCACGCCCAGGACAGCGCCCACGCCCAGAACGGGCACGCACAGCAGCAGACGGTTCTTCCACTTCTTCTGGTCGATCTTGAACCAGTCGGACAGCACCAGACGGGCGCTGCGGAAGGCGGTGTCGCCGGAGGTAATGGGGCAGGCAATCACGCCCAGCATAGCCAGGGCCACGCCCACCTTGCCCATGGTCTTGACGCAGACATCATAGATGGCGGCAGACTGACCATTGGCCAGGATCTCGGCCAGGCCGGTGTTCAGGCCGCCGGTGACCTCATACAGAGCGCAGCCGGCAGCGGCCCACACCAGGGCGATGACGCCCTCGGAAACCATGGCGCCGTAGAACACGAAGCGGCCCTGCTTCTCGCTCTTCATGCAGCGGGCCATCAGGGGGCTCTGGGTGGAGTGGAAGCCGGAGATAGCGCCGCAGGCCACGGTGATGAACATGAAGCTCCACACGGGAGTTCCCTTGGGATGCATGGAACCGAAGTGATCCCAGATCTCAGGAATGGTGTACTCAGGCTTGACAAAGATGCCCACGGCCACGCCCACGGCCATGACGATCAGGCAGATACCAAAGATAGGATAAATCTTACCGATGATCTTGTCAATGGAAATAAAGGTGGCGATGAAATAATACACCAGGACGATAATCAGCCAGAACAGAGTGGTGGTGACAATGCCGGTGGAGCCGCCGTTCTTGAACAGGGTGACGATCAGGCCGGCAGGACCCACGGCGAACACGGTGCCCACCATGATCAGCAGCACCACGCTGAACACGCGCATGACGTTCTTCATGAAGCCGCCCAGGTAGATACCGGAGATCTCGGAGATGGAAGCGCCGTTGTTGCGCTCGCTCATCATGCCGGAGAAGTAGTCATGCACTGCACCGGCAAAGATCGTACCAAAGGTGATCCACAGGAACACGATGGGGCCCCACAGAGCGCCCTGCATAGCGCCGAAGATGGGACCAAGGCCCGCGATGTTCAGCAGTTGGATCATGAACAGCTTCCACTGGGGAAGGACCACATAGTCCACGCCGTCGTTGATCTTCACAGCGGGGGTCTCGCGGTCGTCCGGCCCGAAGGTGTTTTCCACCACCTTGCCATAGACGAAATAACCGCCGATGAGCAAGGCCAGGCAAATCAGAAAGCTAACCATTTTTCTCCTCCTCTATTCATACATCATAATGTTTTGGAGCAAAAGGACGCAACTCCTCTTGCATTCCGTCCAATATGATAATTATTTTGCAGAAAAAATCAATTCTCACTTTGTACAAAAATTCTTTACATTTTCGTTACGATGTTCACGGAAAATTCACGGATTCTTTATTGCGTCGAAATAATTTGCTGATGTTCGCACAAGGACGGCGCGGATTTTTGAAAGATGATACATCGTGCGGAGGTCAGCGCGGTAACGTTTGCGGTCGTTAATTCGTTTTGGAGGCATGAAAGAAATCCTGCACGGCGTGAGCCGCGCAGGATTTCTTGAGACTGTCGAAAAACTCGGAAATCTTCCGCCATCGGAAAGGAAGATCGTTACGAAAGAAACCCATCAGGGGTGTCTTTCGTTTGCAATCACAGGTTTTTCAGAACTTAAAAAGTTCTGAAAAACCGCACACAGCTTGTCAAAAAAGGCTTTTTTGAGAAGCTGTGAAATCCTGCACGGCGTAAGCCGCGCAGGATTTCTTGAGACTTCTATTGCTCCCGCTTCAGGAGGCGGATGTCCTGGCCGGTGAAGGGCAGAAGCTCAAACTCCCCCTCCAGCCGGGACATGATCTGGGCCGAATAGCGGCGGCCGATCTGGTCGGGGTCCAGGTTGGTGCTGATGATGGTGCTTTTTCCCGCCAGCAGGCGGCCGTTGAGCAGCTGGTACAGGGCGCTCTGGACAAAGGCGGTGGTCATCTCGGTGCCTAGGTCGTCCAGGATCAGCAGGTCGCAGGCCATGCAGCGCTCCACGCTTTCGTCCGGCTCGTCCACGTCGTCCCGGCGGAACTTGGCGGCCTCGAACTGGGAGAAAATATGCCCCGCCGTGTCGTACACCACGGAGAAGCCGTCCTCGCTGACCACCCGGGCGATGCAGGCGGACAGAAACGTCTTGCCCAGGCCCGGCGCGCCGAACAGCAGCAGATTCTGCTTCCCGGGGCGGAAGTCCCGGGCGAAGGACTGGCAGATCTCCAGATTCCGCTGGGCCGCCTCCCGGGGGGAGCGGGGCAGGCCGCCCCGGTCCGTGGAATAGTAGTCCAGGCGGAAGGTGTCGAAGCTCTGGGAGCCGATGTCCAGCATGTGGGACAGCTCCGCGATCTGCTCCCGGGCGTAGTAGCTGCGCAGGCAGGCGCACATGGAGCCGTCCGGCAGGAACCCGGCGTCGCCGCACCGGGCGCACCGGGGCTTCTCCTCCAGATAGTCGGCGGGACAGCCCAGAGCCGTAAGGATCTCCTCACGGCGGCGCTGGAGGGCCAGATTCTCGTCCCGGATGGCGTGGATGGCAGGCACCGGGTCCTGGCCTCCCTTCAGGGCCTTGGCAATGATCTGACTCATGGTGCCGCGCAGGCGGCGGTCGATGTCCGCCAGCTCCGGCTCCCGGGCAAACAGCTGCTGCTGACGCTCCCGGAACTGCCGGGCCCGGCGCTGCTTATCCTCGTCAAAGCGGGCCATGGCCCGGCTGAGAATTTTTCCGTCGTAGGGCATGGGGGTTCCCTCCTTTACCGCTTTATATTACCACTTCATGTATTTTTCCATGCGGGAGTTGTCCTGATCCGGCTTGTCCGGCTTCGGGGACGGCTGGGCGGGCTTTCCGGCGTCGCCCTGCTGGACCTCCTCCGGGGTGTGCCAGCCGTTTTCGTGCCAGCGGCGGAGGATGCCGTTGAGATACCGCCACTCTAACTGCTTCTTATAGAATATGGTCTTGTCGTAGGCCAGGGCCACCGTTTCCGGCGGGAAGCCCTTGTCCATCCAATCGGAGATGTACTTTTCCTCGCTGGCCACCGGGCGGCGCTGGCCCAGGCCCAGCACCTGCATATAGGCGGACTGGCCCTGCTGCTTATCGCGCCAGGTTTTCAGATAGCGGGCGGCGCTGTCCTGGTCGAACAGGCCCTGGCGGGCCCAGTAGTAGCCCTCCTTCTCGATCTGGCGCAGGGTGGGACGGCGGCCGGGGCCGTAGCGCTCCTCGGACCGGGTGATGCAGTGGTTCACCAGCAGATAGATCACGTCCGCCGGCATGCCCAGGTCGTCATACAGCCCCGCCAGCACCTGCAGGTCGGCGGTTTTCAGCTTGCGGCCCAGCTTCTCCTCCACCTGGGGGATCAGCATCCGGAAGGAGCGGTCGTCCTCCAGCAGCTGGGAGAGGTCCTGGGCGCTGTATACCGGGCGCTCCTCCGCCGGGGCCGGAGGCGGCGTCTCCGCCGGGCGCTGGATCAGGCCCAGCCGCTGCAGGCCCGTTTCCGCCGCATTCAGCCGCAGCTGGCTCCAGCGCAGCCGGGACTGCAGCTCCTGCTCGGTGATGCCCCGGTCCGCCCGCATCAGAAGCAGGTATAAAAGCGCGGCGTCGCCGTCGCCGTTTTTCACCAGGCGGTCCACCTGGTCCGCCGTCAGCACGATGCTGGGGTCATTTTCCCGCAGGATATAGCCGCTCATAGCCGCGCCCTCCCTTCTGTTTCCTTCGGAACCCTTTTATTTTACACGAAATCCCCCGGTTCGTAAAGCCGCCCAGGCAGGTTTTTCACAAAATTCTCCTTTTCGGCAGAAAAGGCTTTCCCCGGCGGGATTTTGTGGTATAATGGATTCTGTATCGGTATGACTCTTTTTGCGGTTTACATAAATAGGAGGATGACATGGCAAATAAGGTGACAATGAACATCTGCGGCCAGGAGTATACCCTGGTGGCAGACGAGAGCGCGGCATATATGGAGAAGGTAGGCGCACTGGTGGACGAGAGGATGCGCCAGGTGCTGGATGCCCTGCACGTGAGCCAGACGGACGCGGCGGTGCTGGCGGCGGTGAATCTGGCGGATGAGCTGCTGAAAAATCAGGCGGCAGCGGAGAATCTGCGCCGCCAGGTGAAAAACTATCTGGACGAGGCCACCCAGGCCAAGAACGAGGCCTCGGAGCTGAAGCGCCAGCTGTTCAAGGCCCAGCAGGGCCGGGGCCAATGATGGAGCTGCTGAGCCCCGCCGGGGGCTGGGAGGCCATGGTGGCCGCCGTGCAGAACGGGGCAGACGCCGTGTACATGGGCTTCGGCGGGCTCAACGCCCGGCGCAGCGCCCGGAATTTCACGGACGAGGAGTTCCGGGAGGCCGTGGCCTACTGCCATCTGCGGGGGGTGAAGGTGTATCTGACCCTGAACACCCTGGTGACGGACCGGGAGCTGCCTGCCGCCGCCGAGGCCCTGAAAAAAGCCTCGGACATGGGGGTGGACGCCATCCTCATCCAGGACTGGGGCATCTGGCGGCTGGCCCGGGAAATTGCGCCCGATGTTCCCCTCCACGCCAGCACCCAGATGAGCCTGCACACCCTGGGCGGGGCGTGCAGGGCGGCGGAGCTGGGCCTGGAGCGGGTGGTGCTGGCCCGGGAGCTGAGCCGCCGGGACATCCACACCATAACCCGGGACTGTCCCGCGGAAATCGAGGTGTTCGGGCACGGGGCCCTGTGCATGTGCTACTCGGGTCAGTGCGAAATGAGCGCCGTGATCGGCGGACGCAGCGGCAACCGGGGAGCCTGCGCCCAGCCCTGCCGCCTGCCCTACGGCGTCAACGAAAAGGCCGCCGGAGGCCATCCCCTGAGCCTGAAGGACGCCAACCTGGCGGACTATGTGCAGGAGCTGGAACAGATGGGCGTGGCGTGCCTGAAGCTGGAGGGCCGCATGAAGCGGCCGGAATATGTGGCGGTGATCACGGGAATCTATCGCCGTCTGCTGGATGAGAAGCGGGGGCCCAGCCGGGAGGAGTCCCGGCAGCTGGAGGCCGCCTTTTCCCGCAGCGGCTTCACCGACGGATACTATAAGGGGCGCACCGGGCCGGAGATGTTCGGCACCCGGCCAGAGAACGCACCGGAGCCCAAGGAGCTGTTTGCCCGGGCCAAGGCCGGGTACAGCAGGGAGGACAGCCGCCGGGTACCGGTGGACATGGTCTGCACCCTGCGGGCCGGGGAGCCGGTATCCCTGACGGCCAGCGCCGGGGGACACGTCGTCCGGGCGGAGGGTCCCACCCCGGAGGAGGCCCGGAACCGGGCCCTGACGGCGGAGGAATTGCAATCCCGGCTGGAAAAAACCGGCTGCACCGTGTTCCGGCCCCGGGACACCCGGGTGGAACTGGAGGAGGGGCTGATGCTGCCGGCCAGCGCCGTGAACGCCCTGCGGCGGCAGGCCCTGGAGGGCCTGGAAGCCGCCCTGGCCCAGCCGCCGGTGCGGCGGACGGGTACCCCCTCTCCCCTGCCCCAGGCCCAGCCGGGGCCTGACGCGCCGGTGCTGACCTGCTCCATTATGCGGCCGGAGCAGCTGACGGAGCCCCTGGCCCAGTGCGGGACGGTGTATGTTCCGGCGGAGCTTCTGGAAAAGCTCGACCTGAACCGCTGGGCGGAGATGACCCATATCTGCGCCGTTCTGCCCCGGATTTTCCGGACGGAGGACCAGGCGGCGCTGCGGGCGCTTTTGCAGCAGCACCGGCAGCACCTGTCCGCCGTGGCCCTCGGCAATCTGGGGCATCTGCCCATTGCCGAGGGGCTGGGTCTGCCCCTGTGGGGGGACCTGGGGCTGAATCTTTTCAACAGTGAGTCCCTGCTGTTCTGGAAGGAGCTGGGCCTGGAGGCCGCCGCCGTGTCCATGGAGCTGCGGTGGCAGCAGCTCCGGGACCTGCGGAAGGTTCTGCCCTGCGAGGCGGTGGTATACGGCCGCCTGCCGCTGATGATTATGGAAAACTGCGTCATCCGCAATGAGCTGGGCTGCCGGGACGCCGGGCGGGACTATGCGGACCGCTCCCCTGCCTGCCGGTGCGGCCAGGAGAATGTCCTGGTGGACCGCACCGGGGCGCAGTTCCCCCTGGTGGGCCAGTGGGGTCACCGGTGCGAGATCGAGAACAGTAAAGTGCTGTTCCTGGCGGATAAGCCGGAGTGGCGGCAGCTGGGGCTGACCCGGGCGCGGCTGCGGTTCACCACGGAGTCGCCGGAGGAGTGCGCGCGGGTGCTGCGGGCCTATCAGGGCCGCAGCGACTACCGGCCGGACCAGCTGACCCGGGGCCTGTTCTACCGGGGCGTGGAATAAATACGCCCGGTTATCAACCTTTACAATCTTTTCACAGTTTGTTTTTATATTCAATAGGAGCAAGTGGTACAATGGAGCTTAAAATCAAGGTGGTGTCGCCGAAAATAGGCCGGGAGTTCCCGCTGCCCCAGTATAAGACGGCGGGAGCGGCGGCCATGGACCTGTGCGCGTGCATGGAGGAGGACGTGACCCTGGCCCCGGGCCAGCGGATGGGCATCCCCACGGGAATTGCCATTGCCCTGCCCTCCCCGGACTATGTGGCCCTGGTGTTTGTGCGCAGCGGCATGGGCTTCAGGCACGGGATCGGCCTGAGCAACGGCGTGGGCGTTATCGACAGCGACTATCGGGGGGAGATCTCTGTGGGGCTGGTGAATCTGTCCGGGGAGGACTATACCATCCGGCCCGGGGACCGCATCGCCCAGCTGATGGTGACGCCGGTAGTGCGGCCCGTTCTGGTGCAGGCGGAGGAGCTGGACGAGACGGACCGGGGCGCAGGCGGCTTCGGCTCCACCGGGAGGTGAGGCCATGGCAAGGATCGTGCTGGCCTCCGGTTCCCCCCGGCGGCAGGAGCTGCTGACCCGGATCGGCATCCGGGATTTCACCGTGCGGGTGCCTCAGGTAGAGGAGTGGTATCCCCAGGGGCTGACGCCCCCGGAGATCGTGTCGTATATCAGCCGGGAGAAATCCCAGGCGGTGCCGTCGGAGGAGGACGAGATCGTCATCACCGCCGACACCATGGTGTTTCTGGACCAACAGCGGCTGGGAAAGCCCAAGGATGAGGCGGACGCCCTGCGGATGCTGACGGACCTGGCGGGGCGGCGGCACACGGTGTGCACCGGCGTTACCCTGCGGCAGGGACAGCGGTCCCTGACCCGGGCCCAGTCCACAGACGTGTATTTCCGGCCCGCCGGCCGGGAGGAGCTGATGGCCTATATCTGGGGCGGCGAGCCCATGGACAAGGCCGGGGCCTACGGCGTGCAGGGCCAGGGGGCCCTGCTGGTGGAGCGCATCGACGGAGACTTTTTCAATGTGATGGGTCTGCCGGTGCTGCTGCTGAGCCGGATGCTGGCGGAGTTCGGCGTGACGCTGCTGTGACCAGTTTATCAAAAAAGGCTTTTTTGATAAACTCGACGATAAGGAATACGCTATGAAACGATTTTTTCAGAAAAACGGCATTATGATGCTGGCCGCCGTGGTGGTGGTGGCGGTGGGGCTGTGTATCGCCAGCGCCGTCAGCAACCAGACGGGCTTTTTGCAGAACGCCGCCGGGGTGGTCACCTATCCCTTCCGGGCGGCGGGCTCCGCCGTGGCTGGATGGTTCCAGAACATCGGCCAGCGATTCGAGACGGTGGAATCCCTGCGCCAGGAGATCGAGGAGCTGCGCAAGGAAAACGCCCAGCTGAAGGAGGATGCGCGCCAGGCCAAGACCGACAGCGAGGAGAACCAGCGGCTGCGGGACCTGAACGGTCTGAGGCAGCAGCGGCGGGACTTCACCTTTGAGGCGGCCCGGGTCATCGAGCGCAGCACCTCCAACTGGTCCAGGACCCTGACCCTGAACAAGGGCACCGGCCTGGGCGTGGCCATCGGCGACTGCGTGGTGGATCAGTACGGCTATCTGGTGGGAGTGGTCACCGAGGCGGGCGCCAACTGGTGCACCGTGACCACCATCCTGGACACGGATTCCCAGCTGGGGGCCCTGGTGTTCCGCACCGGCGAGGTGACGGTGGCCATGGGGGACCTGGCCCTGATGGGGCAGGGAAAGCTGAAGCTGTCGTACCTGGAGGGGGAATCCAGCCTCATCAACGGCGACATGATCGTCACCTCCGGCCTGGGAGGCTACTATCCCTCGGGACTGGTCATCGGCTCCGTGGAGGAGATCAAAACCGATGACAACGGCCTGACCCGCTATGCCACCATCATTCCCAAAACCGATATCACCCAGCTGGTGGAGGTGTTCGTGATCACGGACTTCACCATCGTGGATTGAGAGGAGCGGCCATGAATCAATCCATGAACCAACGGGATATGTTCTTCAAATGGCTGTACTACGCCGGGGCGGTGCTGCTGCTGGTTCTGGTGCAGTCCCTGGTGCTCAACCGCATCTCCGTGTGGGCGGTACACCCGTTTCTGCCGCCGGTGATCGCCGGGATCATGGCCATGCTGGTGGGTCCCGCCGAGGGAGCCGTGTTCGGCGGCATCTTCGGCCTGCTGTGCGACCTGACTATGCCGGGGGTCATCCCGTGCTTCTATACCCTGGCGTTTCTGGCGGCGGCGCTGCCGGCGGCGATGATCGCCAAGCGGCTTCTGAGCCAGGGATTCCTGTGCGCCGTTCTGTGCGCGGCTCTGGCCCTGGTGATCACGGACCTGCTGCACACGGTGCTGCTGACCTTCCGGCAGGGGGTGGAGCTGAGCGCCGCCCTGTCGCTGACGGGGCGGGAGCTGGCCGTGACGGTGGTGCTGTCGCCGCTGGTGTATCTGCTGCTGCGCAGCGTGCACAACCGGATCCTGAGATAGGAGGCGCGCCATGAAGAAAAACTCATTTGACCCGGTGCGGGTCCGCATCTGGGCGCTGACGGGGCTGATGGGCCTGTGCCTGCTGGCCTTCGCCGGGGTGATGTACTATACCCAGATCCTCCACGGGGAGGAAAACCGGGCCAAGTCCCTGGCCAGCAACGCCGCCAGCGAGACGGTGGAGGCCTCCCGGGGGATCATCACCGACCGCAACGGCAAGGTGCTGGTGTCCAACCGGCTGACCTATACCCTGATCTTCTCCGCCAAGGATTTTGAGAATGACCAGGACCTGAACGCCGCCATTCTGCGGCTGACGGACCTGTGCACCGAGAACGACACCGTTTGGAACGATACCCTGCCCCTGAGCAAAACCGCGCCCTGCAGCTATACCGACGCCCAGGACAGCGAGGGCTTCGCCCTGTTCCTGAAGAACAAAAGCATCCCCTATTCCAAGCTGTCCCAGGTGACTCCCACCCTGCAGCCGGACCGGTTCATGGCCAAGCTGCGGGAGCTGTTCAAAATCGACAGCAGCTATACCGACGACCAGGCCCGGACCATCGCCGGGGTGCGGTATGAGCTGGCGGTGAAGAGTCTGACGGACGCACAGTACGTCTTTGCCGACGACGTGTCCGTGGAGCTCATCAGCCAGACGGCGGACGGCCAGTATCAGGGGGTATCCACCGGCACCTCCTCCGCCCGGGTGTATAACACCGAATATGCCGCCCATGTGCTGGGGCGGCTGAGTCCCATCTACTACGAGGACTGGGTGGGCGACCCGGAAAACGGCGTCACCGGCTATCGGGACATGGAGGGCTACTCCATGAACTCCCTGGTGGGCCGGGAGGGCGCGGAGAAGGCCTTTGAGTCCTATCTCCACGGCACCAAGGGCACCCGGATCATCACCACCAACGAGGAGGGGAAGATCACCGGCGAGCTTTATACCAAGGAGCCTCAGCCCGGCGGCACCGTGGCCCTGACCCTGGACATCGATGTGCAGGAGGACACGGAGAAGTCCCTGGCCCAGACCATTGAGGCCATGACCGCCAAGGACGGCGTCGTCCGGGGCGGCGCGGCGGTGGTGGTGGGGGTAGGCTCCGGCGAGGTGCTGGCCATGGCCAGCTATCCCACCTATAACCTGTCCACCTTTGACCAGGATTACAGCAAGCTGGTCAGCGACACCGTGGGCACTCCCCTGCTGAACCGGGCCATCGGCGGCGCATACGCCCCGGGCTCCACCTTCAAGCCCTGTACCGCCGTGGCGGCCCTGGAGTCGGGGATCATCACCCCCTCCTCCACCATTGTGGACCGGGGCGTGTATGACTACTACAAATCTCCCCAGCCCCGGTGCTGGATCTATAACGAGTACGGCGGCACCCACGGACGGGTCAACGTGTCCCAGGCCATCACCGTTTCCTGCAACTATTTCTTCTATGAGGTGGGCCGGTTGACGGGTATCAAGACCCTGGCGGACTACGCCAGGCAGTTCGGTCTGGGCGAGTATACCGGCATCGAGATCGGCGGGGCGGGAAGCGCCGAGGCCAAGGGCTCCATGGCCACCCCGGAGTTTGCCGAGCGCAACGGTCTGGAGTGGACCGACGGCCAGACCCTGACCGCCGCCATCGGCCAGAGCTATGACCTGTTCACGCCCCTGCAGCTGGCCAACTACATCGCCACCCTGGTGGGCAGCGGCCAGCACTATGAGGCCCATCTGCTGAAAAACGTGAAATCCTACGACAACTCCTCGGTGATCTACGCCTATGACAAGGCGCCGCTGAACACCGTGGAGATGAGCGACAGCACCTTGCAGGCGGTGAAGGAGGGCATGCACAACCTGACCACCGGGAGCCTGTCCTACTACTTCTCCAATTGCGTGGTGTCCGCAGGCGCCAAGACCGGTACCGCAGAAACCGGTATCGCCAATACCAACAACGGCGTGTTCGTGTGCTTCGCCCCCTATGACGATCCCCAGATCGCCGTGGCCGTGGTCATCGAGAAGGGCGGCTCCGGTGCGGCCCTGGCCTCCACCGCCGTGGACATTGTGAACTCCTATTTCTCCCAGGAGGAGATCGGCGCCGTGGTCATCGGCGAAAATACCCTGCTGAAATGAGGCATTCCATGAGCAAGATCTTTGACTCCCGCGATACGGAATATAAGTCCCCCTTTGGCGCCGCCGTGTGCGGCGCCACTGTCCGTTTCGCGGTTCGACCGGGGGATGAAAACGTTACCGGCGTGACGCTGCTCCTGCGGCGGGAATTTGCGGGTACGGAGCAGGAGGTGGCCCTGTCCCCCGGCGATGACGGCCGGTGGCAGGGGGTATACACCGCCCCGGAGGAGCCGGAGCTGGTGTGGTACGCCTTCCGGTTTTCGTATCCGGAGGGGCAAAGGCTATACGGCCTTCACGGCTTCGACGACCAGGCCCGGTGGCAGCTGACGGTTTATGACGACAGCCGCCCTACCCCCGCCTGGTTTGGCCGGGGGATCACCTATCAGATCTTCCCGGACCGGTTCTGCCGCACCCGGGTGCCGGACCCCGCCGGGATGGTGGGGGACCGGGTGGTCCATCAGGATTGGGACGACACCCCGGTGTGGCGGCCCGACGCCCAGGGGATCATCCGCAACAACGATTTCTTCGGCGGCAGTCTGGCGGGGATCACCTCCCGATTAGACTACCTACAGAGTATGGGAGTAGGTACGTTGTACCTGTGCCCGATTTTTGAGTCCGACAGCAACCACCGGTACGACACGGCGGACTACCGGCGGATTGACCCCATGCTGGGCACCGAGGAGGACTTCCGCACCCTGTGCCGGGAGGCCGGGTGCCGGGGCATCCGGGTGATGCTGGACGGGGTGTTCAACCACACCGGCAGCAACAGCCGGTATTTCAACGCCCAGGGATTCTATCCGGAGCTGGGGGCGGCCCAGAGCCGGGAGTCCCAGTATTATAATTGGTACTCCTTCCACCCCTGGCCGGAGGATTACGATGCCTGGTGGGGCATCAAGACCCTGCCGGCGGTGCAGGAGTCCGCGGACAGCTATCGCCGGTTCATCATCCGGGACGGAGACTCCGTGGTGCGGCACTGGCTGCGGCAGGGGGCCTCCGGCTGGCGGCTGGACGTGGCCGATGAGCTGCCGGACGACTTCATTGCCGAAATTCGCAGCGCCATGGACCAGGAAAAGCCCGACAGTTTCCTGCTGGGTGAGGTGTGGGAGGACGGCAGCAACAAGATCGCCTACAGCCAGCGCAGGCGGTATCTGCTGGGCAGCGAGACCAACGGGCTGATGAACTATCCCTTCCGGACGGCAGCCCTGGACTGGCTGCGGGGCGGCGACGCCGCCTGCTTCCGGGGCACCATGGAGGTCATCCGGGAGCACTATCCCCGGCCCGCCTTCTACAGCGCCCTGAACATTCTGGGTACCCACGACACGCCCCGGATCCTGACCCTGCTGGGAGCGGAGGATGTGCCGGATACCAAGGACGGACGGGCGGCATACCGCCTCTCCCCTGCCCAGCGGCAGAAGGGCCAGGCCCGGCTGCGGGTGGGCGAGATGCTGCTGTACTGCTTCCCCGGCTCCCCTACGGTGTACTACGGCGACGAGGCCGGGATGGAGGGCTTTGAGGACCCCCTGAACCGGGGGACCTATCCCTGGGGCCGGGAGGACCAGGAGCTGCTGGCCTTCTTCCGCCAGCTGGGGCAGCTGCGCCGGGAGCGCCTGTCCCTGCAGGAGGGGGACCTGACCTATCTCCATGCCCGGGGCGGCGTTCTGGTGCTGCGGCGGCAGCTGAGAGACGAGATCACCGTGGCAGCCCTGAACGCAGGCGAGGACGCCGCAGAGGTAGCCATCCCCTGGCCCCGGGAGCTGGCCCGGGAGGCCCTGACCTTCCAGCAGTTCTATGCCCCCGGCGGGAAGCTGCGGCTGCGGCTGCCGCCGGTTTCGGGGATGATCCTGATATGACCCACGGGATGGATGTTTCACGTGAAACATCCACCCTTTTTGCGTGTTGGTTTCGCTGTTTCACGTGAAACATTTTTCTCAAGTTTTTTCTCATTTTGCAGATTTTCTATTGAAACCGACCGAAAATGTGATATACTAAAATAAAGACCGACAGAAAGCGAGTGTGGACAAAGTGGCGAAAATCGTGGCGATCGTGAATCAAAAAGGCGGCGTTGGGAAGACCACCACCTGTGTCAACCTGGCTGCGGCCCTGAAATACCTGGGGAAGCGGGTGCTTTTGTGCGACTTTGACCCCCAGGCCAACGCCACCTCCGGCATGGGGGTGGACAAATCCGTGTCCAACGGCGTGTATGACGTGCTCATCAACGGCGTGGAGACCCGGAAGGCCATCGTCACCACCCCCTATGGCGACGTGCTGCCCAGCAGCAAGGCCCTGGCCGGGGGCGGCGTGGAGATGATCGAAATGGCGGACCGGCAGTTCCTGCTGCGCAGCGCCCTGGACGCCGTCCGGGAGGATTATGACTATATCTTTGTGGACTGTCCCCCCTCCCTGGAGCTGCTGACCCTGAACGCTCTGTGCGCGGCGGACTCCCTGCTGGTACCGCTTCAGGGGGAGTACTACGCCCTGGAGGGCCTCAGCGACCTGATGAACACCGTGCGCATCGTCCGGCGGAACATGAATCCCCGGCTCCAGATCGAGGGCGTGCTGCTGACCATGTTCGACGGGCGCACCAACCTGGCCATTCAGGTGGCCCAGGAGGTCAAGCGGTTCTTCCCCGGGAAGGTGTATGCCACGGTGATCCCCCGGAACATCCGCTTGTCCGAGGCGCCCAGCCACGGAAAGCCCATCACGGCCTATGACCGGGGCTGCCGGGGCGCGGAGGCCTATCTGGCTCTGGCCAACGAATTTCTCAAGAAAAATACCTGATTCTGTGCGGAAAGGAGCGTTTCAGCAATGGCCAACAACCCAAAAGGGCTGGGCAAAGGCCTGGCCGCCCTGTTGGGAGACGACGTGATCGACTCTCAGGAGGAAAAGAGCAGTCTGTTTCTGCCGATTTCTCAGGTGGAAAGCTGCGCATCCCAACCCCGCAAGCAATTTGATCCGGAGTCACTGGCGGACTTAGCCGACTCCATCCGGGAGCACGGCATCATCCAGCCGCTGACGGTGCGGAAGCTGCAGTCCGGCTATTACCAGATCATCGCCGGTGAGCGGCGCTGGCGGGCCGCCCGCATGGCGGGACTGACCCAGGTGCCGGCCATCGTCATCGAGGCCGACGACCGCAAGGCCATGGAGCTGGCCATGATCGAAAACCTCCAGCGGGAGGACCTGAACCCCATCGAGGAAGCCGAGGGCTATCAGGTGCTGATGAGCCAATACAACATGACCCAGGAGGAAACCGCCCAGCGGGTGGGCAAGTCCCGGTCCGCCGTGGCCAACGCCCTGCGTCTGCTGAACCTGTGTCCTCCAGTGCGGGCCATGGTGGAGGACGGACGGCTGACCAACGGCCACGCCCGGGCGCTGCTGCCCCTGTCCCCTGCCCTGCAGGAGACCACGGCGGCCACCATCCTGAAAAATGACCTGTCCGTCCGGCAGACAGAGCAACTGGTGAAGAAGCTCACCGCCGGAAAGAAGGAGAAGCCCTCCCCTGCCGGTCTGATCGTGGACTATGCCCAGGAGGCCGCCCGGGATCTGGGGAACACCCTGGGTCGGGGATGCCGCATTGTCTCCGGCAAGAAGAAAGGGCGCATTGAGTTGGAATATTACGGTGTGGACGACCTGAACGAGCTTTTGGAAGCCCTGCACACCATCAAAAAACCATGATGTTTCACGTGAAACACGGAAAGGTGCGATAAAAGCCATGCTTGATATCAAATTTGTCCGGGACAATCCGGAAGCTGTTAAAGAAAACATCCGCAAGAAGTTCCAGAACGCCAAGCTCCCCCTGGTGGACGAGGTCATTGCCCTGGACGCCGAGAAGCGGGCCGCCATGAACGAGGCCAACGACCTGCGGGCCCAGCGGAACCAGCTGTCCAAGCGGGTGGGTATGCTGATGGGTCAGGCCAAGAAGGACCCCAGTAAGCTGGCGGAGGCCGAGGAGGCCAAGGCCCAGGTGAAAGCCAACGCCGACCGGCTGGCCCAGCTGGAGGAGATGGAGGGCCGTCTGACCCAGCAGATCACCAAGATCATGATGGTCATCCCCCAGATGATCGACCCCTCCGTGCCCATCGGCCCCGATGACTCCCACAATGTGGAGGTCCAGCGCTTCGGCGAGGCCAAGCTGCCGGAGTTCGATATCCCCTATCACACGGAGATCATGGAGCGTTTCGACGGCATCGACATGGACGCCGCCGGGCGGGTGTCCGGCAACGGATTTTACTATCTGATGGGCGATATCGCCCGGCTCCACGAGGCCGTGCTGGCCTATGGCCGGGATTTCATGATCGACAAGGGCTTCACCTATTGCATCCCCCCGTTTATGATCCACGGCAACGTGGTGGAGGGCGTCATGAGCCAGACCGACATGGACGCCATGATGTATAAAATCGAGGGCGAGGACCTGTATCTGATCGGCACCAGCGAGCACTCCATGATCGGCAAGTTCATCGACCAGATCGTGCCCGCCGAGTCCCTACCCCAGACGCTGACCTCCTATTCCCCCTGCTTCCGGAAGGAGAAGGGCGCCCACGGCATTGAGGAGCGGGGCATCTATCGCATTCACCAGTTTGAAAAGCAGGAGATGATCGTGGTCTGCAAGCCCGAGGACTCCAAGAAGTGGTACGAACAGCTGTGGCGCTACAGCGTGGAGCTGTTCCGGTCCCTGGATATCCCGGTGCGGCAGTTGGAGTGCTGCTCCGGCGACCTGGCGGACCTGAAGTGCAAGTCCTGCGACATTGAGGCCTGGTCCCCCCGGCAGCAGAAGTATTTCGAGGTTTGCTCCTGCTCCAACCTGGGCGATGCCCAGGCCCGGCGGCTGAAAATCCGCTATAAGGACGAAAACGGCAGGATGCAGCTGTGCCATACCCTGAACAACACCTGTGTGGCCCCTCCCCGGATGCTGATCGCCTTCCTGGAGAACAACCTTCAGGCCGATGGCTCCGTGCTGATCCCCCAGGCCCTGCGGCCCTATATGGGCGGCCACGACCGCATCGTTCCCAAGCACTGAGGACGGAAGGAGGATACTTATGAAGAAGTTTTTTCATGAGTTCAAGGAGTTTGCCATGCGCGGCAACGTCCTGGACATGGCCATCGGCGTGGTCATCGGCGCCGCCTTCGGCAAGATCACCACTTCCCTGGTCAACGACATCATCATGCCCCTCATCGGTCTTATCACCGGCGGCATCGACCTGACCCAGTGGAACATCGTTCTCAACAAGACCGCCGTGGCGGCGGGCGATGCCGCGCCGGTAATGCTGGGCATCGGCAATCTGCTGGCGGTGATTCTGGACTTCATCATCGTGGCCTTTGCCATGTTCCTGCTGGTGAAAGCCATGAACAAGCTGGCTGCCCTGAAGAAGAAGGATGAGGAGCCTGCGCCGGAGGAGCCTGCCGGTCCCACCACTGAGGAGCTGCTGGCGGAGATCCGGGACCTGCTGAAGGAGCAGAAGTAATTTGGAAACCATTCTGAAAGAGGGTCTGGCCCAGCTGGGACTGGACACAGGAAGCATCCCGGCGCTGACGGAGTTTTCCCGGCGGCTGCTGGAGAAGAACCAGGTCATGAATCTGACCGCCATCACCGAACCGGCAGACGTGGCGCGGCTGCACCTGCTGGACTGCGCCTGCCTGCTGACGGCGGCGGACTTCCGGGGCAAGCAGGTGGTGGACGTAGGCACCGGGGCCGGATTCCCGGGAATGCCCCTGCGGCTGCTGGAGCCGGATTTTGACCTGACCCTGCTGGACAGCCTGGGAAAGCGCATCGACTTTTTGCAGGAGACCGTGGACGCCATGGGCCTGCAGCGGGTCCGGTGCGTCCACGCCCGGGCGGAGGAGTTCGCCCGGCAGCACCGGGAGCAGTACGACATAGCCGCCTCCCGGGCCGTGGCCCAGCTGAACGTACTGTGTGAGCTGGCCCTGCCCCTGGTGAAGGTGGGCGGTCAGTTCCTGGCCATGAAGTCGGTGGATACCGACGACGAGATTCAGCGCGCCAGAAGCGCCATTGCCCAGCTGGGGGGCAGAATTGGAAAAATCTGGGATTATACCATTCCCGGAACGGACGTGCGGCACCGGGTGGTCATCATCCGGAAGGAGCGTCCCACCCCGGCAGCCTATCCCCGGCCCTTTGCCCGCATCAAAAAAGCGCCGTTGGGCTGAGTCCCCAACTGTATACGAGGTACCTGGATATGGGAAAAATCATTGCAGTGGTCTCCGGCAAGGGCGGCACCGGAAAGACCTCCTTCACCGCCAACGTGGGTTTGGCGCTGGCCGCCCTTGGGAAAAATACCCTGTGCCTGGACTGCGACATCACCCTGCGGAACCTGGACCTGGCCCTGGGGCTGACGGACAAGGCCCTGATGGATTTTTCCGACGTCATCGCCGGCCGCTGCTCCCTGTCCGACGCGGCAGCCGATCACCCCAAGTATCCCAAGCTGCACCTGCTGACCGCTCCCCTGTCCCCCGGGGGACAGTTGGACGTGACCGATGAGCAGATGCGGCAGCTGCTGGACCAGGTGCGCCAGGAGTATGACTATTGCCTGATCGACGCCCCGGCGGGGCTGGGTCAGGGCTTCCGGCTGGCCACCGGCTGCGCCGACTGCGTGGTGGTCATCACCACCACCGACGCCTCCGCCCTGCGGGACGCCCAGCATACCGTGATGCTGCTGGATAAGCGCTTCACCACGGAAAACCTGTTTCTGGTGGTGGGGCGGGTGCAGAAGAAGCTGCTCCGGGCCCTCCACAGCACCATCGACGACGCCATGGATGCCGCCGGGCTGCCCCTGCTGGGGGTGGTGCCGGAGGACGGCGATGTCCCCTATGCCCTGAACCGGGGCATCCCCCTGCGGGATATCAACTATTACGCGGCCCGGGCCTATGAAAACATCGCACGGCGCATCACCGGGCACCAGGTGCCCCTGATGCGAATCTGAAAACTCGAAAGGAAGTGCCTCCATGAATATCGCACTGATCGCCCACGACAACAAAAAGGAACTGATGGTCCAGTTCTGCACCGCATACTGCGGCATTCTGGCCCAGCACACCCTTTGCGCCACCGCCACCACCGGCCTCCAGATCGGGGAGGCCACCGGCCTGCGCATCCACCGCTTCCTGTCCTTCGACCACGGCGGCGGCCAGCAGATTGCAGCCCGCATTGCCTATAATGAGCTGGACATGGTTCTCTGCTTCAGCGACCCCAACCAGAAAGTCCCTGACGAGGACGTGGCCAATATCTTCCGCCTGTGTGACCAGAACAATATCCCCTATGCCAGCAACGTGGCCACCGCCGAGATGCTGGTGCTGGGCCTGGCCCGGGGCGACCTGGCCTGGCGCGACATTGTCAATCCCAAAACCAAGCCCTTTACCGCTTGACAAGCGGGGCAGAATGCCATAAAATAAGAAGAGCGACCGCCATAAAGGAGACAGGAGTACCTTCACCCCCACCGGCACCAGAGAGGCGCGACACCGGCTGAAAGCGCGCCCCGGCAGGAGAAGCGAAGACAGTCCCCCAGCGGGGATGGAAACATCCACGGCCCGCTCCCCGTAACAGGAGCTGCGAGGGCCCCTTTACGGGCTGAATTTGGGTGGCACCACGAAGCGTATCCATGCGCTCTCGTCCCAAACACGGGACGGGAGCGCATTTTTTCGTACCAAAACCGAAATACACAACAGAAAGGAAATATTTCACCATGGCAACTGTGACCCCCCGGACTCTCTCCGGCTTCATGGAGCTGCTGCCTGCCCCGCAGCAGCAGATGGAGCGGATGATGGAGATCCTGCGCACCACCTACAGCCGATACGGCTTCACTCCCCTGGACACCCCGGCCATCGAGGCCAGCGAGGTGCTGCTGGCCAAGGGCGGCGGCGAAACCGAGAAGCAGATCTACCGCTTCCAGAAGGGCGACGCCGATCTGTCCCTGCGGTTTGACTTGACGGTGCCCCTGGCCAAGTATGTGGCCCTGCACTACAACGACCTGGCCTTCCCCTTCCGCCGGTATCAGATCGGCAAGGTATACCGGGGCGAGCGGGCCCAGCGGGGCCGCTTCCGGGAGTTCTATCAGGCGGACATCGACATCATCGGCGACGGCAAGCTGGACATCACCAACGAGGCGGAGATCCCCTCCATCATCTATCAGACCTTCACCTCCCTGGGCCTGACACGGTTCCAGATCCGGGTCAACAACCGGAAGATCCTCAACGGATTTTACGCCATGCTGGGTCTGACGGAGCAGTCCGGCGACATCATGCGCACCGTGGACAAGCTGGACAAGATCGGAGCCGGCAAGGTCCGGACCTGCCTGACGGAGGACGTGGGACTGACGGCGGAGCAGGCCGACGAGATCATGCGGTTCATCTCCATCACCGGCAGCAATGACCAGGTGCTCTCCGCCCTGGAGGGCTACCGGGGCCGCCATGAGCTGTTTGACCAGGGACTGGATGAGCTTACCACCGTCACCCGTTACCTGGCCGCCTTCGGCGTTCCGGAGGTCAATTTCGCCGTGGATCTGACCATCGCCCGGGGCCTGGACTACTACACCGGTACCGTGTATGAGACAACCTTGCTGGACTATCCGGAGATCGGTTCCGTATGTTCTGGTGGACGTTATGACAACCTTGCTGAGTACTATACCGACCGTCAGCTTCCCGGCGTGGGCATCTCCATTGGCCTGACCCGTCTGTTTTATGTGCTGGGTGAGCAGGGCCTCCTGAACCCCTCCCTGCCCACGGCTCCTGCCGATGTGCTGATCCTGCCCATGACCCAGGACCTGACCCCGGCCATCCAGCTGGCTACCCGGCTGCGGGGCGCCGGTGTCCGCACGCAGCTGTACACCGAGCAGAAAAAGTTCAAAGCCAAGATGAACTATGCCGACAAGCTGGGGGTCCCCTATGTGGTGTTCCTGGGGGACGACGAGATCGCCGCAGGACAGGTGGCCTGCAAGGATATGACCTCCGGCGAGCAGACCAAGCTGTCCTTTGAGGACACCCTGTCCCGGATCACCCAGGGACTGTCCCAGCGGAACCAGGGCAAGGTCATCCTGGAAAAATAAATACAAACTGAAATATCTGAATGAATTATTTCAGATTGTAATCAAGCAATTCAATACAAAACGTGATATTCTAATCAAACTATACAGATATTTATCAGAACAGGAGCGATTCATATGATGCAGATGCGAACCCATACCTGTGGGGAGCTGCGCTTGGCCAACGCGGGTCAGCGCGTGAAAATCGTGGGCTGGATGGAAAACGTCCGGGTCGTGGGGCAGAACTTCGCCTTTGTGGTGCTGCGGGACTTCTACGGCACCACCCAGGTGGTGGTGGAGAACCAGGAGATGATGGACATCATCAACGGCCTGAACAAGGAGTCCACCATCAGCGTGGAGGGCACCGTCCGGGAGCGGGCCAGCAAGAACCCCAAGCAGGCCACCGGCGACATGGAAGTGGTGCCGGAGAAGATCGAGGTCCTGGGCCGCTGCCGGTACAACAGCCTGCCCTTTGAGATCAACCGCAGCCGGGAGGCCGACGAGACCCAGCGTCTGAAATATCGTTATCTGGACCTGCGGAACCCGGCGGTGAAGAGCAACATCATCCTGCGGTGCCAGGTGGTGTCCGCCCTGCGTGCGGCCATGACCCAGCACGGCTTCCTGGAGATCACCACCCCCATCCTGACCGCCTCCTCCCCGGAGGGCGCCCGGGATTATCTGGTGCCCGCCCGGAAGCACCCCGGCAAGTTCTATGCCCTGCCCCAGGCTCCCCAGCAGTTCAAGCAGCTGCTGATGACCGCGGGCTTCGACCGCTATTTCCAGATCGCTCCTTGCTTCAGGGATGAGGACGCCCGGGGCGACCGCTCCCCCGGCGAGTTCTATCAGCTGGATATGGAAATGGCCTTCGCCACCCAGGAGGACGTGTTCGCCGTGCTGGAGGACGTGCTGCCTCCCATCTTCGCCAAGTTCGGCACCTATAACGTGGCCTCCTCCGCCCCCTTCCGCCGCATCGCCTATCGGGACGCCATGGAGACCTACGGCTCCGATAAGCCCGACCTGCGCATCGACCTGACCTGCAAAAACGTCACCTCCCTGTTCGCCGAAAGCGAGTTCGAGGCCCTGCGGGGTCAGACCGTGAAGATGGTCCCCGTGTCCGACTGCAAGCTCACCCGCAAGCAGATCGACAAGCTGTTGGGCGACTGCGAGGTGCAGTCCGGCTCCAAGGCCTACTGGTTCAAGATGGACGAAAACGGCCAGCTGGCCGGCGGCATCGCCAAGTTCGTCACCGGTATCCAGGAGCAGCTGACCCAGGCCCTGGACCTGAAGCCCAACACCCTGGTGCTGGTGGCCGCCGGGGCCGCCGCCACCAAGTCCGTGGGCGTGCTGATCAAGACCTTCGGCGTGGCCTGCGAGGGCCACATGGACAAGGAGCGCTATGAGTTCTGCTGGATCGTGGACTTCCCCATGTACGAGATCGGCGACGAGTCCGGCCAGCTGGAGTTCTGCCACAATCCCTTCTCCATGCCCAGCGGCGGCCTGGAGGTGCTGCTGAAGGCCGAGCGGGGCGAGATCGACCCCCTGACCATCACCGCCGACCAGTACGACCTGGTGTGCAACGGCGTGGAGCTGTCCAGCGGCGCCGTCCGGAACCACGATCCCGAGATCATGGTCAAGGCCTTTGAGCTGGTGCGTCTGGGCGAGGAGGACGTAAAGAAGAAGTTCCCCGCCATGTACAACGCCTTCTGCTATGGTGCGCCTCCCCATGCCGGCATCGCTCCCGGCGTGGACCGCATGATCATGCTGCTGGCAGGCGAAAGCTCCATCCGGGAGATCATCCCCTTCCCCATGAACAAGAACGCCCAGGATATCATGATGGGCGCCCCCTCCACCGTGGAGCAGAAGCAGCTGGATGAGCTGCATATTGCTATCGTGGGTGACGTGGAGGAGGACTAAAAAGCTGTACGTCCCCTCTTCCCTGTTGCTTTTGCTCCACCACAAGCGTTTTGCGTAGCAAAACCTTGCCGCAGGCGGAATTTATTTCCGCCGAGGATATTTGATCCCTGCGAGGGGCCCCCGCAAAATGCTCCGTCATTTTGTGGGGACGGGCAGAAGCAGCTGGACGAGCTGCATATTGCCCTGGTGGGTGACGTGGAGGAGGACTAAGCCGTATACAACCGGGTTTCGGCGGGGCACATGGGCCCCGCCCTACCGGATTTTTTGAAAATCATAAAATAAGCCAGAACGGCAGGGCCGAAGCCCCGCCGTTCTCGCTTTTATTCGCTTATTCTCCGCTTCGCTCATACACGGCCCGGACGTATTTCCGACCCCGCCAGATGGTGGCCAGGCACACGGCCATGGAAAACCCGCCGCACAGGGACACGCACAGCCGGTAGTCCAGCACCTCCCCCAAAGCGCCGATGACCAGGGACAGCACCGCCGCCGCGCCGGTATAGAGCATGGACTCGAAGGCGTTGACCCGGGCCCGCAGCCGGTCCGGGATGTACCGCTGCACCGCCGCCTGGCGCATGGTGGCGCTGTTGATGCCCAGAAAACCGCACAGGCCCCGGCTGACCAGCATCAGGGGATACGGCAGCCACAGCAGGAACAGATCCACCGTCTCATACAGCATATACACCAGAAACGCAAAGCCGTACTTTTTCTTCTCCGGAATTTCCGTCCGGTACTGCACCATACCTCCCAGGCTGCGGCCCAGAAACTCCGCCAGAGACAGCAGGGAATACATGGTGGCCGTCATGCCGGGGAAGGTGCGGAAAAAGGCCACCAGAATGGGGGAATAGCCGCTGCCTACGCCGTTGGTCACGGCCATGTAGGCATATATGTTCATCAGGCCCTTTTCCCGGCGCAGATACTGGATGGCCTCCTTCACGTCGGCCCACCAGGTTTTCAGGCCGGAGCCCTCCTCCGACGGCCGGCGCTGCTCCTTTATGCGGATGCCGCTTTCCACAGCCGCCGCGCACAGGGACAGTCCCCCCTGCCCCACCAGCAGCCACGCCGCGCCCACCGCGTCCAGCAGCACCGCCGACAGGGGCAGCATCACCACCCGCAGCACCGGATACAGGGTGGAGGCCACGGCGTACCCCTTCTGCTGGGTGCCCTCCGGCAGCAGCATGGGAAAAATGCTGTTGTAAGCCAGCTCGTCAAAGGAGCTGAGGGTGGCCAGCACCAGGGAGAAGGCCAGATAGCCCACATAGGAAAAGGTCCCCCGCAGTAGATACAGTCCCAGCAGCAGGTACATGATCCCGTTGAGGACGTCACCGCCCACCAAAAAGGGCTTGCGGGGCATACGGTCCATCCACGGGGCAATCACCAGGGGCAGCAGAAACCCCGGAATCAGCTGGGCTGCCAGCACCAAGGCCGAGGCCATGGTGCTGCCGGTTTCGTCGAACACCAGAAACGACATGGCAAAGCCACCGGCGATGCCGCCGATGGCCCCCAGTCCGGTGGCGGCGATCAGCAGAGTAAAATTGCGGTTCCATAGCTTGGTTTGCATCTTCTCTCACCTCCGCTTTATCATAGCACACGGGTAAGAGAATGAAAATGGGGTATATCTGGGAAAGTTTTCCCTGTCAATCCCTATTCAATCGGTAGATTCGGAAGTTTGATAGGAAAGTCCCGCAGAAGCTCATAGGCCTGCTTATACTGCCGCCCGGCGGTGAGCCACTCCAGTACCCGGGGCAGGTGAAAGGCCGCGTATCCGATGGGCAGCTCCCGGCGGCAGCGGTTGAATACGTCCATCAGCGCCGCGCCGTAATCCGGGTCCCGCAGATAGCCGGGGTTTTCCAGCCTGCGCCGCACCAGCCCGCAGATCCCCATGCACAGAGCCCGGTCCGGATACTCCTCCGGGGCCGTCTCCGCCCGGTCCAGGGCGTCCAGAGCCTCCCGGGGCCGGCCCAGCCCCTCGCAGCACACCGCCAGCTTGTGCAGCTCCATGACCCGGGGGTGCTCCAGGGCGGCAAAATAGCCGTAGGCCTCCTGATACCGGCCGCACTCCACCTGGGAGGCCGCCCGGTTATAGGCCATGCTCCGCAGATCATCCTGCCGGCCCAGAGCACGGGCCATACGCTCCGCCGCCTGATAATGCGTCTCCATGCCATTAAGGTCCAACTGGTTGCAGCAGAGACTCCCCATGAACATCCGGCACTCCAGCATCAACCGCACCCGGCCGTCCCGGGCCGCCAGGTCATAGCCCTGCTGCAGCAGAGCCATGGCACCGGTATAGTCGCTGCCCTGCTCATACCCGGCGATACCGGCCATGAGATAGCAATACGCCTCCGGCAGCAGCCGCACCGCCTCCACATCCCGGTCCTGCACCACCCGCAGAATGGCCAGCTGACGCCGGTCCAGATACGGCTCCAGGGCCGGTGGGATCTCCGTGGGGTCGTTCCGGTCCATGGCGTCCAGCACCAGGCCGTCCGCCGCCAGGGGGCTGGACAGAAGACGGTCCAGGGCCTGGCGGAAGGTTTCCCGGCTGTCCCGGAAGCCCTCCTTATCCCCGTCCAGCAGGCATTCATACCGGTGCTCCACCAGCCGCTCCAGCTCCGGCAGGCTCTCCCCGTACCAGGGAAGCTCCAGCCTCCGGAACAGCAGCTCCAGCAGCTCCGGGGCCGCCTGCACCTGTCCCTGTTCGATTTTGGACAGATACGACGCCGCACAGATGTCCCGGCACAGGCCCTCCTGGCTCCAGCCGCGCTTGAGCCGCTGCTGGCGCAGCCGCAGGCCCACCGCCGCCGCACCGGCGGAATAGGGTTCCTTCATATGCATCCCCTCCCCTTTTTGCATCCGTTTTGTATCAGTGTAACACAGACGAGGGCATTTGGGAATAAGCAAACTCCCTCCGCCGCTGGCGGAGGGAGTTTATATGCGGTTGTCAGCAGAGCTTGGCGCCGGCGGGGATGGAGTCGTCCAGCAGCAGGAGGTGCAGCTTCTCCTCGCCCTTTTCCTTGTGGACGGCGGAGATCAGCATACCGCAGCTGGGGATGCCCATCATCTTCCGGGGCGGCAGATTCAGAACCGCCACGGCGGTCTTGCCGATGAGCTGCTCCGGCTCATAATAGTGATGGATGCCGGAGAGAATGGTGCGGTCCGTGCCGGAGCCGTCGTCCAGGGTGAACTTCAGCAGCTTGTCGCTCTTCTTCACGGCCTCGCAGTTCTTGATCTTCACGGCCCGGAAATCGGACTTGCAGAAGGTATCAAAATCCACGTTTTCCTGGCTGTAGGGCTCCAGCTCCAGGGCGGGCAGGGCCGCCTTGCGCTGGGCCTCCTGGATGGCATTGAGCTCGGCCAGGGCCTTCTCGGCGTCGATGCGGGGGAACAGGGCCTCGCCCTTATGAACGGTGACGTCCGGGCGCAGGCTGCCCCACACGTTGGCCTTTTCCCAGGTGCGGCAGCACGGGCAGGCACCGATCTGGTCAAAGATCTTTTCGGCGCTGTCGGGAATGAAGGGAGTCAGCAGCACGGCGCAGATGCGGATGGTTTCCAGCAGGTTATACATAACCGTGGCCAGGCGGGCCCGGTTGGCGGGGTCCTTGGCCAGGGTCCAGGGGGCGTTCTCGTCGATATACTTGTTGGCCCGCTGGATGGTCTTGAACACCTGCTCCAGGGCGTTCTGGAACTGGAAGTGCTCCATCTCCGCCTCGTAGCGGTCCCGCAGGGTGGAGACCATCTGCTTCAGATCGTCGTCGGCGTTGGTATCCAGGCGCTGGGTGGGCAGGGTGCCGCCGAAATACTTTTCCACCATGGCGGTGGTGCGGCTGACCAGGTTGCCCAGGTCGTTGGCCAGATCCATGTTGATGGTCTGGATCAGCAGCTCGTTGGAGAAGTTGCCGTCGGAGCCGAAGGGGAAGGTCCGCAGCAGGAAGAAGCGCAGAGCGTCCACACCGAACTTCTCCGCCAGGACATAGGGGTCCACCACGTTGCCCTTGGACTTGGACATCTTGCCGCCGTCCATCACCAGCCAGCCGTGGCCGTAAACGTGCTTGGGCAGGGGCATATCCATGCTCATGAGCATGGCGGGCCAGATGATGGAGTGGAAGCGGACGATCTCCTTGCCCACAAAGTGGACGTCGGCGGGCCAATACTTGTCGTAATCGTGATACCGGTCGTTCATAAAGCCCAGGGCGGTGGTGTAGTTGAACAGAGCGTCCACCCAGACGTATACCACATGGCCCGGGTCAAAGTCCACGGGAATGCCCCAGGAGAAGCTGGTGCGGCTGACGCACAGGTCCTCCAGACCGGGCTTGATGAAGTTGTTGACCATCTCGTTGACCCGGGAGCGGGGCTGTAGGAAGTCGGTGTCCTCCAGCAGGTGGCGGACCCGGTCGGCGTACTTGCTCAGGCGGAAGAAATAGGCCTCCTCCTCGGCGTCCATGACCTCCCGGCCGCAGTCGGGGCACTTGCCGTCCACCAGCTGGCTCTCGGTCCAGAAGCTCTCGCAGGGCTTGCAGTATTTGCCCTTATAGGTGCCCTTATAGATGTCACCCTTTTCGTACATCTTACGGAAGATCTTCTGGATAGAGGCGCAGTGGTAATCGTCGGTGGTGCGGATGAAGCGGTCGTTGGAGATGTTCATCAGCTTCCACAGGTCCAGGATGCCCTGGGGACCCTCCACGATGTTGTCCAGGAACTCCTTGGGGGTCTTTCCGGCGGCCTTGGCCTTGTCCTCGATCTTCTGGCCGTGCTCGTCGGTGCCCGTCAGGAACAGCACGTCGCAGCCGGTGAGCCGCTTATAGCGGGCCATGGCGTCGGTGGCCACGGTGCAGTAGGTGTGGCCGATGTGCAGCTTGTCCGAGGGGTAGTAAATGGGTGTGGTGATATAGAATTTCTGCTTTTCCATGGGGATCTATCTCCTTTTCCGCCGCTCCGAATGGAAGAGCGGCTTAATATTTTGGCGTTTTTCCGGCGGCCGGGCAAACAAAAAACGCCCCCGGCTGACTGCCAAGGGCGATGCAGCGCACCGCGGTACCACCTTGCTTCGCCGCGCTCCCTCAGGAGGCGGCCTCATGGGACGCCGACACGTCCCCGCGCTGTAACGGGCACACCCGGTCCGGCTTCACGCGCCCGCGCTGGGCCGGACGGCTCCGGGGCCATGTTCGCCGGGTCCCCCGTGTCCGCTTTCACCTTGCCGGACTCTCTTGTGACGGAGGCTGAACCGGGTACTCTTCCCATCCACGCCGATTTATCCCTATCTTATCCCCGGCGGCGGGGTTTGTCAATGATTTTCTTGGATTATGGCCCGGTTTGTGGTATGATACAGAAAAAAACGAAGGGAGAGCGCCATGAAGCTGGTAAGCTGGAACGTCAACGGCCTGCGGTCATGCCTGACCAAGGGCTTTCTGGAATATGTGAAAAATGAGGACCCGGACGTGATATGCCTGCAGGAGACCAAGCTGCAGCCGGAGCAGGCGGTGTTTGAGCTGGAGGGCTATCACCGGTATTTCTACTCCGCCGAGAAGAAGGGCTATTCCGGCACCGCCGTTCTGACCCGGCAGGAGCCGATATCGGTGGTATTCGGCTTCGGCGATGACATCCACCGCCACGAGGGCCGGGTCATCACCGCGGAATACCCGGATTTCTATCTGGTGTGCTGCTACACCCCCAACAGCCAGGACGGGCTGAAGCGGCTGGATTACCGGATGCAGTGGGAGGACGACCTGCGGGCCTATCTGATGGAGCTGGACCGGACAAAGCCCGTGGTATACTGCGGTGACCTGAACGTGGCCCACCAGGAGATGGACCTGAAAAATCCCAAGACCAACCGGATGAACCCGGGCTTCACCGACCAGGAGCGGGAAAAGATGACCGCCCTGCTGTCCTCCGGCTTTGCCGACACCTTCCGGACCCTGCACCCGGAGGAGGTCACCTATTCCTGGTGGAGCTACCGCTTCCACGCCCGGGAGAAGAACGTGGGGTGGCGCATCGACTATTTCATCGTGTCCCGGCGTCTGCTGCCCCGGGTGACGGGCGCCGCCATCCGCACGGAGGTGTACGGCAGCGACCACTGCCCGGTGGTTCTGGAAATTTCCTGAAAAAAACACTTGACTGTCAAGTCCCTTTACCCCTTATACTGCGGATAAAAGGAGGGCAACGCCATGCATATCAAGGACGTAGAGCAGCGCACCGGGCTGTCCCGGGCCAACATCCGATACTATGAACAGGAGGGGCTGGTGCATCCGGCCCGGCGGAAAAACGGCTATCGGGACTACAGCCCCGATGACCTGGAGACGCTGCTGCGCATCCGCCTGCTGCGGCGGCTGGACGTGCCCATTGAGGAGATCCGATCCATGCAGGCCGGGAAGCTGTCCCTGTCCGAGGCCCTGTCCCAGCGGCTGGCGGCCCTGCGCCGCCGGGAGGAGCAGGCCCGGGCGGATCAGTCCGTGTGCCGGGCCATGCAGGCCGACCACGCCTGCTATGACACCCTGGACGCGGAGAAATACTGGCGGCTTCTGTACACGCCGCCCCAGGCGGCCCCTGCCGCAGCCCGGACGGACCGTCAGGAGCCGTGCCCCTGGCGGCGGTTCCTGGCCCGGGGGCTGGATATGCTTCTGTGCTCCTCCGCCGTGGCCCTGGCGCTGATGCTGGGGCGGATCGCGCCCCAGACCCCGGGGTTCTCCCTGCTGACCTATGTGGGAAGCCTGCTGCTGATGCTGGGGGTGGAGCCGGTGCTGCTGCACCTGTGGGGCGTCACGCCGGGCAAGCTGCTGCTGGGGCTGACGGTGGAACAGCCGGACGGCCGCCGTCCCACCTGGGGCCAGGCCTACGCCTACACGGCCATGGCCGTGGTATACGGGATCGCCCTGTACATTCCCGTTCTGCGGCTGTGGCGGCTGCGCAGAAGCTATCTGGACTGCCGGGACGGCCTGAAGATGCCCTGGGAGGGAGAGGTCCTGTGTCAGAGCCAGGACATTCCCTGGTGGCGGTGGGCGCTGCTTCCCGCAGCCTGGGGGCTGGTGATCCTGGCCATAATCGGCGGCAGCAACATTCTTCTGATGCCTGCTAACAGCGGGCGGCTGACGGTGGAGGAGTTTGCGGAAAATTTCAACCAGATGGCCCAGGCCACGGATTCTCCCCTGCGGCTACACTCCAATGGCGCATGGGTGCGGGATTCACTCCGGGGATATGCGGCCACCCTGGAAAACGCTTATCCCAGCCGCCTGGAGTACGAAACCGACGCCAACGGATATCTGACCGCCGTGAGGTTCCGGTGCTCCTATACCGCCCAGGGCGGCGGGGACCCGTCCTCCGCCCCGGACTTCGTCTATGCCAGCACTGCCTTTATCCAGCCGCTTCTATTGGCCATGCTGGCCAGCCAGGACGCCTCTGCCCAGGATATGGCGGCCCTGGTCAACGACCGCTGGGACCAGGGCTTTGTGTATGAGACGGAGGACGCCCGCACCTCCGTCACCGTCACCTGCTATGGCTATGTGGTGGACCGCAGCACCGGCATGCTGATTTCCCACGACGCCTCCTGCGGCTTCACCGCCGCCTTTGACATCGGAACAGAGAAAAAAAGGCAGCCGCCCGGGTCGGGCGGCTGCCTTTATGGCGTTTGACAGTCTTGTTAAATCAATACACCCGGGCAGGCTCCTCGCCGTTGAGGACACGCAGAGCGCCCTGGGCCAGGGCCAGCAGCTCATCCTCGCCGGGATACACGGTGATGGGGGCGATCCAGCCCACCATATCGGTGATGGCGTCCACGGTCTCCTGACCGTAGGCAATGCCGCCGGTGAGAATGATCTGGTCCACCTTGCCCTTCATGACGGCGGCCATTGCGCCCACTTCCTTGCCGATCTGATAGTGGAATGCATCCACGGTGGCGGCAATCTCCTTGTCGCCCTCGGCGGCGGCCTTCAGCAGGTCGCGCATGTCGTTGGAGCCGGTGTAGGCCACCAGGCCGCCGTGGCCGGCCAGCATCTTGCGGACCTCGCCGGCAGTGTACTTGCCGCTGAAGCACAGGCTCACCAGCTGACCGGTGGGCAGGCTGCCGGACCGCTCGGGGGAGAAGGGGCCGTCGCCGTCCAGGGCGTTCTGGGTATCCACCACACTGCCGTAGACGTGGGCGCCGATGGAGCAGCCGCCGCCCATGTGGCAGACGATAAGGTTCAGGTCCTCATACTTTCTGCCGTGCTCCTTGGCATAGCGCTTGGCAACGGCCTTCTGGTTCAGGGCGTGGAAAATGCTGGTGCGATGGAACAGGGGATGGCCGGCATAGCGGGCCACGTCGGACAGCTCATCCACCACCACGGGGTCCACGATGAAGGAGGGGATGCCCAGCTGGTCGCCGATCTCCCGGGCGATGATGCCGCCCAGGTTGGAGGCGTGCTGGCCCTGAACGCCCACGGTGCAGTCGCGGACCAGACGGTCGCTGACGGCGTAGGTGCCGCCCCGGATAGGAGCCAGCAGGCCGCCGCGGCCGGAGACGGCGGACAGGGTCTTCACATCGAAGCCCTGATCCTCCAGGGCCTTCATCACCAGCTTGCGCCGCCAGTCCTTCTGGGCGGGAATGGAGTCAAACTTTTCGAGTTCCTCGGCGCTGTGGCGCAGAGTCTTGTCAAAGAGCAGGTTCTCGTCCTCATAGACGCCGATTTTGGTGGACGTGGAGCCCGGGTTGACGACCAGAATTCTGTAAGACATGGGAATTTTCCTCCTGTTATTTTTTTGAATTGTTCCGTAAAACGCAGCCTGATAACGACTTTACTGTATTATACAACAGTCGGTCAAGCTATGTAAACTACTTTTTCTACTATAAGGAAACAATTTCGCAAAAATGTTAAATTCTTGCCGTTCTTTTTTGGTCCGGCGGCATCACATAAAAAAAGAACGCCCGCAGGCGTTCTTTTTTCGTATTCGTTTACCGCTTGTCGCGGTCGTAGGACACCACCACGCGGCGGTTGGGCTCGGTGCCGATGGAGTAGGTGTTCACACCGGGGACATCCTGCAGGGCGGCGTGGATCACATGGCGCTCATAGGCGTTCATGGGCTCCAGGGTGACGCTGCGGCGATACTTGGTGACCTTTCCGGCCACCTTGCGGGCCAGGGACTCCAGGCTCTGCTCGCGCTTGGCCCGGTAGTTCTCGGCGTCCACATGGACGCGGATGCGCTTTTCCCGGCCGGAATTGACGGCATAGTTGGTCAGCTGCTGGATGGCGTCCAGGGTCTCGCCCCGGCGGCCGATGAGCTGGCCCAGCTTCTGGCCCTCCAGCACCACGCTGTAGCGGCCCTTCTCTGTCTCGGTGACCTTCACCTGGGCGGGGCTGTCCATATGCTCCAGCAGGCCCGTCAGGAACTCGGTGATGCGGTGGGCGTTGTCGTCCTGGCAGGACTCCTGAACCGGGGCGGCGGGGGCCTCCGCAGCCTTGGGAGCGGCCTTGGGTGCCTCGGCCTTCTGGGGCTTGGGCTGCTGGGGTTTGGGTTCGGGCTTCTTTTCGGGTTTCTTCTCCGGCTGGACCGGGGCGGCGGGAGCCTCGGGCTCCTGCTGACCATAGGTCACGCGGACCCGGGCAGGGCTGCTGCCGATGCCCAGAAAGCCGCTCTTGGCCCGCTCCAAAATCTCAACAGAGACATCGTCGCGGTCCATCTGCAGCTGCTGGAGCGCTTTGCGGATGGCTTCCTCCTCGGTCTTGCCCGTTACGTCAATATAACTCATAGACAAAACTCCTTAGTCATCATTAGTCATCGTAATGGCTCTTGTCATAGGCGCGGCCCCTGGCATAGGGACGCTGGCCCACGCGGCCGTTTTCGTTGCTTCCGGTGGATTTTTTCTTGTCGCCGGAGGGCTTTTTCTTCCCCTGCTGATTCTGGGGCTTCTTGCCGCCGTTGGCCAGCTGCTGCTGGGCCATCAGCTCCTTCTGGCGCTGATACTTGGCATAGCGCTTTTCCCGGGCGGCCTTCTCCTTCTCCGTCTCCTCGCGGTCCAGAATCTTGTTGAAATACTCGTTCAGGGTGACCTCCTGGATCAGGGAGAACGCGGAGTTGGCAATCCAGTAGATGCACAGAGCGGAGGGCAGGATATAGCCCATCCACAGGGTCATCAGGGGCATCATGTACATCATGGTCTTGGTGGACCCGTTGGGGGCAGAGCCATTGGTGCGCATGGTGATGAAGCTCATGGCAAACTGGATGCCGGCGGAAATGATGGGCAGCAGAATGGCGCCCCACACGGGCCAGCCGCCGCCGGGGAACTGGCTGAACAGGTCGCTGGGCCGGTTGGCCAGGTCAATGTGCAGGAAGCTATAGTTCAGGTCGATGAGGCCGTCGAACTTTCCGGCAAACTCCGCCCAATGCTCATGGATGAACTTGGCCAGATAGATCTGTTCATAGGCCTGGCTGCCGTCGGCCACGGTGAAGCCCAGGCTTCCGGCCAGAGTGGTGATCTCGGCGATCACCGTCTCGGACAGGCCCATGAAATACCGCATGGGCACGCGGATGATGTAGTACAGGGCGATCAGGATGGGGAAGGGAATGAAGGACCACAGGCAGCCGGACATGGGGTTGATGCCTTCCTTGGCATACAGCTCCGCCATGGCCTCCTGCTGCTTCTGCTGGTTGTTGGCGTAGCGGGTCTTGATGTCGTTGAGCTTGCCCTGCATGCGGTTCATGCGCAGCATGCTCTTCTTGCTCTTGAGCTGGAAGGGCAGCAGCACCAACTTCACCACCAGGGTAAACAGGATCAGGGCCACGCCATAGGACCCGGTCCAGCTGTAGAACAGCCGGGTCAGGAAGGCAAAGGGAACGCAGATATAATATCCGAGCGTTGCAAACATGGGGTAGTTACCTCCGTTTTTTGTTGGGTGGGAAAAACGAGGTTTTTAGGGAACAGGATCATACCCGCCTTTGTGGAAGGGATTGCATCGCAGAAAGCGCCGCAGCGCCATAAAGCCGCCCCGCAGCGGCCCGTATTTCTCCACGGCCTGCAGGGCGTATTCCGAGCAGGTGGGGATATACCGGCAGCGGGGCGGAAACAGCGGCGACACGGACACCTGATAAAACCGGATGGCCCGCAGGATGGCCCGCTTCATGACGGGTCCTCCCGCAGCAGATTCAGCTGCCTCAGAAGTCGCAGATAGGTGCTCTCCAGCTTTTGATAGCCGGTTTCCACGGCCCGGACCCGGGCCACCACGATGATGTCGTATCCCGGGACCATTTTCGGCTTATTCAGCCGGTAAATCTCCCGGATGCGCCTTCTCACCCGGTTGCGGACCACGGCGCCGCCCAGCTTCGTGCTGACGGAGACCCCCAGGCGGCTCAGCCCCCGGCGGTTCCGCTGGCAATAGATCACCAGCTGCGGCGACACCGCCGACTTCCCCTTGCGGTAGATCCGGCGGAATTCGTAGTTCTCTTTTACCGTAACGGCAGGATTCATGAAAACAAGCACCTTCTCCGCCGGTGCGGCGGCTGAAATGAGTATAGGCCAAAAGGGACGGCAGTTTTCCCTTCCACCGTCCCTGGTCTATCCTTTATGCGCGATGCACTTTCCGCGACCTCAATGGGTCAGGCGAGCGCGGCCCTTGGCGCGGCGGCGGGCCAGAACCTTACGGCCGTTGCTGGTGGCCATTCTCTTGCGGAAGCCGTGCTCCTTGGAGCGCTGGCGCTTCTTGGGCTGATAGGTACGGAACATTGCATGACACCTCCATTTTGTAAAAATCCGGCGGCAGATCGAAGCTGCCGCACATACTCGACGGCGGGCGGAGGACTTGTCCCCCGCGGCCGCAGTTGACAAAGCGGATGCCGCAAAACGGCATGGTAAACATTATACAGAATCCCGGCCCTGCTGTCAACAGAAATCTGCATTTTCCACGAAAAGGGCATTTTGGACGCTTCGGGTACTCCATTCGGCCCATTTTTCGGAAAATACGCCGGAAATGGGGCGTATTTTCTTCCGGAATCTGTTTAGGGAGAAGAAAAAAATTTTATACTTAGTATTAGTATATGTGTGGACTTTCCGGCGCTGATTTGATATAATGTGAGGTGTTATTTTGCCTGAAACAGAGAGAGAAAAACGCATGATCCGCGGGAAAGGGGCGCTTTCATTGAATTCAATCGCAGACGTATGGAAAAACGTGCTGGACCGGCTGCGGTCCCAGCTGTCGGAAACCACCATCAACACCTGGTTCGACGAGGTGGAGGTGGTGACCATGGAGGACTCCGCCTTTGTGCTCCATTGCAGCAACTCCTTCAAAAAATCCACCATCGAGGCCCGGTTCATGAGCCATATCAAGGCCGCGCTGAAGGACATCTTCTCCTCCGACCTGGAGGTAAAAATTCTGGACGATCAGCAGCTTTCCGCCTATCACGGGGTGGCTCCGGACCGGCCCGGCTCCCTGCTGGAGTCCGACGCCTTCACCTTCGGCACCTATGTGGTGGGTCCCCAGAACAAGATGGCCTATGCCGCCGCCCGGGCCGTGGCCGAAAAGCCTGCGGAGCACTATAACCCCCTGTTCATCTATGGCGACTCCGGCCTGGGCAAGACCCACCTGCTGTACGCCATCGCCCACCAGGTCCGCCAGCGGCAGCCGGAGGCCCGCATCGTGTACATCAAGGGTGACGACTTCACCAACGAGCTGATCGCCTCCATCCGGGAGGGAAAAAACGCCGAATTCCGGGAGAAATACCGCCAGTCCACCCTGCTGCTGGTGGACGATATCCAGTTCATCGCCGGCAAGAAGCAGACCCAGGAGGAATTCTTCCACACCTTCAACACCCTGTACGAATCCGGGCGGCAGATCGTGCTGACCTCGGACCGTCCTCCCCGGGAGATGACCCAGCTGGAGGACCGGCTTCAGACCCGGTTCGAGTGGGGCCTGATGGTGGATGTGGCGCCGCCGGACTTTGAGACAAGGCTCGCCATCATCAAAAACAAGGCCGCCCTGCTGGGGGTACAGCTGCCGGACGATATCAGCAGCTTCATCGCCGAAAACCTCACCGCCAACGTCCGCCAGATTGAGGGCGCCCTGAACAAGCTCCTGGCCTATCGGGACCTGCTGGGCAACCAGGTGGACGGCGAGGCCGTCAGCCGTGCCGTAAAGGACATGCTGAAGAAATACAACGAGTTCGTGCCGTCGCCGGCCCTGATCATCGAGTATATCTGCCGCTATTACGACGTGGACGAGGAGCAGGTCCGGGGCCAGGGCCGGAAGCGGGACCTGATGGAGGCCCGGCAGACCGCCATGTATCTGATCCGCCGGATGACCAACCTCTCCCTCAACGACATCGGCAAGGAGTTCGGCGACCGGGACCACACCACGGTGCTGCACTCGCTGGATCAGGTGGAGAAAAAGATGCGCTCCGATCCGGCCTACGCCGAAAAGGTCAAGGAGATCACCACCAACATCAACAACAAGAAGTAACCCTCTTTCCACATTCTCTGTGGATTCCACGGGGAAAACCTGTGGAGTACCGGACCCCGGATTTTCCGGTGGAAAACTCCCACCCTCTCTCCCCACCCGGGTGTGGAGAAAGAATCCGCTGATTTCAGGCCCTCCGGCACTTTTCCACATGAATTTTCCCTACGACGACTGTTACTAAAAATAAGATATCTTTTTGTTCTCTTTGGGAGAACGGAGTCTCTTTTCATTCTGAAAGAAAGGAACGCGTCTCTATGCTTCGATTTTCCTGTGAAAAGGCGCTGCTGCAAAGCGCCGTCAACACCACCTCCCGGGCGGTAGCCGCCAAAAGCTCCATTCCGGCCCTGGAGGGGATCCTGCTGGAGGGGGGCGATACCCTGACCCTGTCCGGCTACAACATGCAGACCGGCATCCGCACCATCGTGGACGCCCAGGTCCAGTCCCCGGGCCGCATCGTCCTCAGCGCCCGGCTGTTCGGCGAGATGATCCGGAAAATGCCGGACGATGTGATCGTGTTTGCGGCGGATGAAAATCTGTCCGTCCATCTGACCTGCGGCGACGCCAGCTTTGAGATTCTGGGCCTGTCCGCCGACGACTATCCGGAGCTGCCGGAGGTGGATGACCAGTTTTCCGTGGACATCCGCCAGGGTACCCTGAAGGCCATGATCAACCAGACCAGCTTCGCCGTGTCCACCAACGAGAGCCGCCCCGTCCATACCGGCTCCCTGTTTGAGGTAGGCGACCAGGACCTGACGGTGGTGTCCGTGGACGGCTTCCGTCTGGCCCTGCGCCGGGAGCCTCTGGACCGGGCCGAGGGCGGCGCCTTCAAATTTGTGGCCCCCGGCTCTGCTCTGAACGAGGTGGAGAAAATTTGCGAGGATTCCGACGAAAAAGTCACTATTATCCAGGGCAAGCGCCACCTGCTGTTTGAGGCCGGGGCCACCCAGCTGATCTGCCGCCGCCTGGAGGGGGACTTCCTGGACTATAAAAACGCCATCCCCCGGAATAATCCCATCCGCCTGACGGTGGACACCAAGACCATGCTGGGGAGCCTGGACCGGGTCAGCGTGGTCATCAGCGAAAAGCTCAAGAGCCCGGTGCGCTGCGTGTTTGAAAATGGCCGGGTGCTGCTGTCCGCCAAAACCGGCGCCGGCGAGGCCAAGGACATCTGCCCCCTGGACGGCGACGGAAACGGCCTGGAGATCGGCTTCAACAACCGCTATCTCATGGACGCCCTGCGCTATGCCCCGGCGGACTCCGTGACCCTGGAGCTGAACACCAGCATCTCTCCGGCGGTGATCGTGCCCGCAGACGGAGAGGAGAGCTTCCTTTATATGGTGCTGCCGGTGCGGCTGAAAGCGTGATAGATATGGAAATGATTACCATTACCACGGAGTATATCAAGCTCCAGGACCTTCTGAAGCTGGCGGCCATCACCGCCACCGGCGGCGAGGCCAAGCTGCTGATCCAGGACGGAGAGGTTCTGGTCAACGGCGAGGTGTGCACCATGCGGGGAAAGAAGCTCCGCCCCGGCGACGTGGTGGAGGCCCTGGGGCGGCGCTGCGGCGTGCAGTATGCAGATTGACCGCCTGCTGCTGGAGGGCTTCCGCAATTACGACAGCCAGCAGCTGACCTTCGACGGAAGCTGCAACGTCATATACGGCGAAAATGCCCAGGGAAAGACCAACCTGCTGGAGGCTATCGTGTACCTATCCTGCGGCCGCAGTCCCCGTACCCACGCGGACCGGGAGCTCATCGGCTTTGACCGGGACCGGGCTCGCCTTGTGGGGCATATTCAGGCCCGGGAGCGGGAGTTTGAAACGGAAATTCTCCTGAACCGGGGCCGAAGGCGGAGGATGACCGTCAACGGCGTGGCCGCCAGAAACGGCGGCGACCTGTCCCAGGTGCTGCACACGGTGTTTTTCTCCCCGGAGGACCTGTTTCTTATCCGGGAGGGGGCGGCAGCCCGGCGGCGGTTCATGGACCAGTCCCTGTGCCAGCTGCGGCCCCGGTATGCCGAGGCCCTGACGGAATACGGGCGGCTGTATGACCACAAGACCCGGATCCTGCGGGACAGCGACGAATATCCCCAGCTGCTGGACACCCTGCCGGACTTCAACCACAGGCTGTGCCAGGTGGGGGCGGTGCTGATCAGCTATCGGGCCCGGTATGTCCAGGTGCTGGCGGTCCATGCCCGGCGGGCCCACTGGGAGTGCTCCGGGGAGCGGGAGGAGCTGGCTCTGTCGTATCAGACCGTGAAAACCGTGGAGGACCCTCTGGGTCCGGTGCAGGATATCGCCGGGGCCCTGGAGGAACACCAGGCCCGGCACTATCAGGCGGAGCTGGCCTCCCGGCTGTGTCTGTCCGGCCCCCATAAGGACGACATTGCCGTTACGGTCAACGGCCTGGAGGCCCGGCACTTCTGCTCCCAGGGGCAGGTGCGGACGGCGGCCCTGAGCCTGAAGCTGGCGGACCGGGAGATCCACAAAAACGCCATCGGCGAGTACCCGGTGATGCTTCTGGACGACGTGCTGTCGGAGCTGGACCCCCGGCGGCAGGAGTATGTGCTCAACCGCATTGCAGGCGGACAGGTGTTCATCACCTGCTGCGAAAACGACCGGCTGGATGCGCTGCTGTCCGGCCGGGTGTATCACGTTCGGGAAGGAAAGGTGCTGTGATGGGCTTTCTGCATATCGGCCAGAACGTCATGGTCAACGACCGGCGCATCATCGGCATATTCGATCTGGATATCACGTCCCAGTCCCCCCAGACCCGGCGGTTTCTGGACCAGGCGGAAAAGGACAGCGTGGTGCTGCCGGTGTGCGACGACATTCCCAAGTCGTTTCTGGTGTGCGACCATCCGTATCACCGGCAGATCGTATATATTTCCCAGCTGAATACCCAGACGCTGGTGAAAAGAGCGGAAAAGAAGTAAAGAATTCCCTGTCATTGCCGGGAGATCGGCAGACACCGGGTTCCCGGGAATGACAGGAAAGACCCAAGGAAAGGAAAGATGACCCAATGAGCGAACTGGAAAAAGTCACCGCCGTGGACACCACCTATGACGCCTCGGAAATTCAGGTGCTGGAGGGGCTGGAGGCGGTGCGCAAGCGGCCCGGTATGTATATCGGCTCCACGTCGGCCTCCGGCCTGCACCACCTGGTGTATGAGATCGTGGACAACGCCATCGACGAGGCCCTGGCCGGATACTGCACGGAGATCACCGTCACCATCAACCCCGGCGACACCATCACCGTTACCGATAACGGCCGCGGCATCCCCGTGGATATCCAGAAGCAGACCGGCCGGCCGGCCCTGGAGGTGGTATACACCGTGCTCCACGCCGGCGGCAAGTTCGGCGGCGGGGGCTATAAGGTCTCCGGCGGCCTCCACGGCGTGGGCGCGTCCGTGGTCAACGCCCTGTCCGAATGGCTGGAGGTGCAGGTTCAGAAGGACGGCAGAATTTACGAGATGAAGTTCTCCCGGGGCGGCATCACCCAGGAGATGACGGTGCTGGGCGAGACCACCGGCACCGGCACCGCCGTGACCTTCAAGCCGGACCCAGAGATGTTCGACACCCTGGTATACGACTATGAGACCCTGCACACCCGCATGCGGGAGCAGGCCTTCCTGAACGCGGGCCTGCGCATCACCATCACCGACGCCCGGCCCGGCCAGGAGCAGAGCGACTCCATGTGCTATGAGGGCGGTATCCGGGAGTTTGTCACCTGGCTCAACCGCAACAAGACCCCTCTGCACGAGGAGGTCATCTATCTGGCGGGGGCCAAGGGCGACAGCACCGCCGAGGTGGCCCTGCAGTATAACGACAGCTATAACGAGACCCTGGTGTCCTTCGCCAACGACATCCACACCCCCGAGGGCGGCATGCATGAGACGGGCTTCAAAACGGCCCTGACCCGGGTGCTGAACGCCTACGGCATGAAATACGGCATGATCAAGGAGGGAGACAAGGTCTCCGGCGAGGACGTCCGGGAGGGCATCACCGCCGTGATCTCCGTGAAGCTGACGGAGGCCCAGTTCGAGGGACAGACCAAGGCCAAGCTGGGCAACGCCTCCATCCGCACCCTGGTGGACAACGTGGTATCCGACCAGCTGGCCGTGTATCTGGAGGAGCACCCGGTGGTGGCCCGGACCATTCTGGACAAGGCCCTGACCGCCAACCGGGCCAGGGAGGCTGCCCGAAAGGCCCGGGAATCCATCCGCCGAAAGACCGCCCTGGGCGGTGCGGCCATGCCCGACAAGCTGCGGGACTGCAACGAGAATAACCCCGAGCTGACGGAGATCTATATCGTGGAGGGCGACTCCGCAGGCGGCTCCGCCACCCAGGGCCGGGATTCCCGGTTCCAGGCCATCCTGCCTCTGTGGGGCAAGATGCTGAACGTGGAAAAGGCCCGGGCGGATAAGGTCTACGGCAACGACAAGCTTCAGCCGGTGATCACGGCCCTGGGGGCCGGGATCGGCGACGAGCTGGACCTGAACCGGCTGCGGTATCACAAGATCATCATCATGGCCGATGCCGATGTGGACGGCGCCCATATCCGGACGCTGCTGCTGACCTTCTTCTTCCGGTTCATGCGGCCCCTGATCGAGGAGGGGTATGTCTACTCCGCCGTGCCGCCGCTGTATAAGCTGACCCGGGGCAAGCAGCAGCGGGTGGCCTATACCGACGAGGAGCGGGACGCCATCTCCGCCGAAATGCGCAGCGGGAATCCCAACGTGAAGATCGACATCAGCCGCTTTAAGGGCCTGGGCGAGATGAACCCCCACGAGCTGTGGGAGACCACCATGGACCCGGAGAAGCGCACCCTGCGCCGCATTACCCTGGACGACGCCGTGGCCGCCGACGCCACGTTTACGGTGCTGATGGGCGAAAAGGTGGAGCCCCGGAAGGAGTTCATCGAGAAAAACGCCAAATATGCGGTGAATCTGGATTATTGATTCAAAAATGCTTGCATTTTTGAATTTCACCATCCCCACAAGGAGAATAAAATATGAGCAAAAAACCACAGTACGACCCTGAGGAGCTGCGGTACCCGGACCAGCACATTGTGGAGCGGTCCCTGGTGCCGGAGATGGAAAAATCCTATATCGAATACGCCATGTCCGTGATCGTGGGCCGGGCCCTGCCCGACGTGCGGGACGGCCTGAAGCCCGTGCACCGGCGGATTCTCTACGCCATGTATGAGGACAACCTGACCTCGGACCGCCCCTTCAAGAAGTCCGCCACCTGCGTGGGCGACGTGCTGGGCCGGTATCACCCCCACGGCGACGCGTCCGTGTATGACGCCCTGGTCCGCCTGGCCCAGGACTTCTCCATGCGCTATATGCTGGTGGACGGCCACGGCAACTTCGGCTCCGTGGATGGCGACCCCCCGGCGGCGTACCGGTATACCGAGGCAAGGCTGGCCAAAATCGCAGGCGAAATGCTGCGGGACATCGAAAAGGACACCGTGGACTGGGACCCCAACTTCGACGAAAGCCGCAAGGAGCCCCGGGTGCTGCCCTGCCGGTTCCCCAATCTGCTGGTGAACGGTTCCTCCGGCATCGCCGTGGGTATGGCTACTAATATCCCGCCCCACAACCTGCGGGAGGTCATCGGCGCGTGCATCTGCGTGCTGGACAATCCCGACGCCACCCTGGGTGATCTGATGGAGCATGTTCAGGGTCCCGACTTCCCCACCAAGGGCATCATCATGGGCCGGGCCGGGATCCGGGCCGCCTATGCCACCGGACGGGGCCGGGTAGTGGTTCGGGCCCGCCATGAATTCGAGGAATTCGGCAACAACCGCACCCGCATCATCATTACGGAGCTGCCGTATCAGGTGAACAAGCGGATGCTTATCAAGAACATGGCTGACCAGGTGGAGGATAAGCGTCTGGAGGGCATCAGCAACATCCAGGACGAGACGGACCGCAACGGTATGCGCATCGTCATCGAGCTGAAGCGGGACGCCAACCCCCAGGTGGTGCTCAACCGCCTGTTTGCCCAGACCCAGCTGCAAAGCTCCTTTGCCATCAATATGCTGGCCCTGGTCCAGAATCAGTCCCAGCCGAAAATTCTCTCCCTGCGGCACATCATCGATGAGTATCTGGCCTTCCAGGAGGAGATCATCGTCCGCCGCACCAGATACGACCTGAAGAAGGCCCAGGAGCGGGCCCATCTGCTGGAGGGTCTGCTGATTGCCCAGGACAACATTGACGAGGTCATCCATATCATCCGCACCAGCTATGACAACGCCAAGGAGAACCTGATGCAGCGCTTCGGGCTGGACGACGTCCAGGCCCAGGCCATTCTGGATATGCGGCTCAAGGCCCTGCAGGGGCTGGACCGGGAAAAGCTCCAGAACGAGTATCAGGAGCTGGAGGATAAAATCGCCTATTATCTGCGGGTGCTGGGAGACGAGAACCTGGTGAAAGCCATCCTCAAGGAGGAGCTGCAGGCCATCTCCGACAAGTACGGCGACGACCGCAAGACGGAGATTCAGGACGTGGAGGACGAGATCGACATCGAGGACCTGATCGAGGAGGAGGAGTGCGTCTTTACCCTTACCGCCAACGGGTACATCAAGCGCACCCCCGTCAGCGAGTATGCGGCCCAGAGTAAGGGCGGCATGGGCAAGAAGGGCATCACCACCCGGGACGAGGACACCGTGGTGGACGTGTTCACCGCCTCCACCCATGACTATATTCTGTTCTTCACCGACACCGGCAAGGTGTATAAGAAGAAGGGCTATCTGATTCCCGAAAGCGGCAAGGCCGCCAAGGGCACCAACATCGTGAACATCCTGCAGGTGGAGACCGGCGAGCGGGTCCAGGCCATGCTGCACTTCCGGGAAACCGGCGACGACCGGCTGTTCCTGTTCATGACCACCCGCAACGGCACCGTGAAGCGCCTGGAGGTGTCGGCCCTGAAGAACCTCCGCAACAACGGCATCCGGGCCCTGACCCTGGATGAGGGCGACCGGCTCATCGACGTGCTGGAGACCCACGGCAGCGACCGGATCCTCATCGCCACCCACGACGGCCAGGCCGTCTGCTTCGACGAGACCGACGTCCGGGCCATGGGCCGCACGGCTGTGGGCGTCCGGGGCATCCGCCTGCGGGAGGGCGACTATGTGGTGGGCGCCGCCTTGGCCCAGCCCGGCAAGACGGTGCTGTCCATTACGGAGCGTGGCTTCGGCAAACGCACCCCGGTGGAGGAATACCGCATCACCGCCCGGGGCGGCCTGGGCATCCGCAACTATATGGTCACGGAGAAAACCGGCCCCATCGTGGGCATCAAGGTGGTGGACGGTACCGAGGACCTGCTGCTGGTGACTCTGGCGGGCATCCTCATCCGCACGGCAGTGGAGAATATCCGGGTGGCCGGACGGGCCACCCAGGGCGTTATCGTTATGCGCTTCAAGGAGGAGGGCGACCGCGTCATCTCCATGGCCCTGACGGACCGGGAGCAGGACGCCGAAAAGGAGCCGAGCCATGAGTAAGAAAAAGGAGATGTACGCCCCCCTGACCCGGTGGCAGTATTTCACCAAGACGCTGTATCATGACCCCAGCAAGACCCAGGAATTTGAATATGACGGCGTGATCTATCTGAAAAGTCAGGAGCTGCAGGACATCGAGGAGCGCAACGCCCGGATCAACTGGGTGTTGCTGCTGGTGCTGTGCGCCATGTTCCTGACGGCCATCAAGTGGCAGAACATCGTGGTCATCGCCGTGGGCATGGTGGTCATCGTGGCGGGGGAACTGTTCCGCATGAGCCGCTTGCCCAAGGATATCAAGGCCCACCTGACGGATTCCGGACGGAGGAAGCTGTGACGGAGATGAAGATCATCGCCCGGATCCGGACGGAACTGCCGGAGAAGTTCGGCGTGCCCCGGCAGAGCGGCCTGGTGCCCCAGCTGCGGGGCCGGGTGATCTTTGAGCCGGAGTACCGGAACCCGGACGCCGTTCGAGGCCTGGAGGACTTCTCCCATATCTGGCTGATCTGGCAGTTTTCCCAGGCGGTCCGGGAGGACTGGTCCCCTACGGTGCGGCCACCCCGGCTGGGGGGAAACCGGCGTATGGGGGTGTTCGCCACCCGCTCCCCCTTCCGGCCCAACGCTCTGGGGCTGTCCTCCGTGCGGCTGGACCGGGTGGAGCTGGACCCGGCCCTGGGGCCGGTGCTCCATGTGTCCGGGGCGGACCTGATGGACGGGACGCCGATCTTCGACATCAAGCCCTATCTCCCCTATACCGACAGCCATCCCCAGGCCACCGGCGGCTTCACCGACGGTCTGGCCCATGCGCCGCTGACGGTAGAGTGCTCCCCTGCCCTGCTGGAGCATATCCCGGCGGACAGCCGGGAGGGACTTCTGGGAGTGCTGGCCGGGGATCCCCGGCCCCGGTATCAGGAGGACCCCCAGCGGATATACGGCCTGTCCTTCGCCGGGCACAACGTGAAATTCACCGTGGACGGAGACCGTCTCACCGTGATCGCGGTGGAATAACAGGATGATTCTATGAAAACAGTTACGATCTATACCGACGGCGCGTGCTCCGGCAACCCCGGCCCCGGGGGCTGGGGGGCCATCCTGGAGTGGAACGGCGTGGAAAAGGAGCTGTCCGGCGGCGCGGCGGACACCACCAACAACCGCATGGAGCTCACCGGCGTCATCCGGGCCCTGTCCTGCCTGAGGGAGCCCTGCGTGGTGGAGCTGTACTCCGACTCCAAATACGTCATCGACGCCCTGTCCAAGGGCTGGGTGTACGGCTGGCAGAAGCGAGGATGGGTGAAAAGCGACAAAAAGCCCGCCCTGAACGTGGACCTGTGGCAGGAGCTGCTGCCCCTGGTCGCCCGGCATGAGGTGCACTATCACTGGGTCAAGGGCCACGCCTCCAACGAGAAAAACAACCGCTGCGACCAGCTGGCGGTGGCGGAGAGCAAGAAATTCTGAAAAAATCTGCGATGTTCACAAAAAGTTCACGTGGATTTCATGATTTCGCCATGTTTACAAGGTATTCTTTTACCTGTACAAAGGAACCATTCCTTATGTGATTTTCTCTCTCTCCTAACAAACACACAGAAAACTCCCTCTGCCGCTGGCGGAGGGAGTTTTCTGTTGGAAAAAAAATTCCGGTGCCGAAGCACCGGAATTTTTTTGCGGTCAGATTTACCGGGTCAGGAAGAACATCAGGGCAAACAGGATGCTGATGATCCAGGTGCCCACGTTGATATCCTTGATCTTGCCGGTGAAGATCTTCACGAAAACGTAGGAGATCAGGCCGAAGGCAATACCGTAGGAAATGTTGTAGGTCAGGGGCATGAAGGCCACGGTGACAAAGCCGGTGACGGCGGCGGCGGGATCGTCCCAGTTGATGTTGCGGACGTTGGACATCATCAGAACGCCCACATAGATCAGGGCCGCGGCGCAGGCATAGGTGGGGATCAGCTGAGCCACCGGGGATAGGAACATGGCGATGAAGAACATCACGGCCGTGGCCATGGAGGCCAGACCCGTGCGGCCGCCCTCGGCCACACCGGCGGAGGACTCCACGAAGGTGGTGACGGTGGAGGTGCCGCAGACGGCGCCGGCACAGGTAGCGCAGGCATCGGCCAGCATAGCACGGTCCATGTTGGGGACGTTGCCGTCCTTATCCAGCATGTTGCCGGCGGAGCAGGCGCCGTACAGGGTGCCCAGGGTGTCGAACATATCCACCATGCAGAAGGCCAGCATCGTAGTCAGCAGCATCACCACAAAAGCGCCGGTGCCGTTGGCGGCAATGAAGGCAGAGAAGTCAAAGCCGGACTTGAACACCGCGGCGAAGGCCTGGGTGCCGAAATCACGGAAAGCGCCGAAGAAGTCGGAGGTCAGGTTGGGAGCCACGGCGGAGGCATAGAAGCCGGGAACGGTAATCAGACCCACCGCGTAGTACACCACGGCAGCGCCCAGAATGCCCCACAGCACAGCGCCGCGGACCTTCTTCTTGCTCATGGCACCGATGGCGAACACGGCGATCAGGGTGATGAGCATGGGGAAGATGGTGGCCCAGGTCTGCTCGCCGGTGAACACGTTGAAGGAGTGCAGATTCACGCAGGTAGAGGCGTCGTTGACCACGATGCCGGCGTTCTGCAGGCCGATGAAGGCGATGAACAGGCCGATACCGGCGGAGATGGCCACCTTGACCTCGTGGGGAATGGAGTCGAAGATGATCTTGCGCAGACCGGTAACGGTCAGCAGCACGAAGATGATGCCGTCGAACAGCACCAGCACCAGGGCGTTGGCATAGCTCAGGCCCAGGCCCACACACACGGTGTAGACGAAATAGGCGTTGAGGCCCATGCCGGAGGCCTGCGCCAGCGGCAGGTTAGACAGCAGGCCGATGAGCAGGGTGCCCACCACGGCGGAAATGGCGGTGGCCACGTAAATGGCCCCGTAGCTGACGCCCAGCACGTCTGTGCCGTCGCCAAAGGGGTTCGAGAACATACCGGCGTTGACCATCAGAATGTAAGCCATAGCCATGAAGGTGGTGATACCGGCCATGATCTCCGTCCGGATGGTGGAGCCTTTTTCGGTTACATGGAAGAAACGATCCATAAACTCTCTCCTTTTCTGAATTGTTTTCCACTGCGCCTTCTGGGCGCAGCAACTTAATTCTACCATTATGTACCTTTTCCCGCAACCCCTGTTTCGACAAAAGCTCCCCGCTTCTGCGAAATTTGTGACTCTTGCCGGGAAATGAGCCGGTTTTTTTGTGGAAACAGCGAGATAAAGCATCGCCTTGAACGCACCGCAAAATTCTGCTGTTCGATGAATCGAATTTTCTTGCTTTTTGGGGAATTTCTGTTATACTGAGCTTGTAACGAGTGTATATTGTTACAGAGAGAATAAGAGAAAAAGGAGAACAAATTATGCTTTTGGAAATTATCGGAGCGATTTTGTCCATGGTGGGTTCCTGGATGATCTTCAAGAAGATGGGCCGCCAGGGCTGGGAGGGCATCGTCCCCATCTACAGCACCTATGTTCTGTGCAAGGTGCTGTACGGCAACGGCTGGAAGTTCCTGCTGCTGCTGATCCCCTTCTACAACATCTATTTCGCCATCAAGATGATGGTGGACCTGGCCAAGGCCTTCAACCAGGGCGTGGGCTTTGCCATCGGTCTGCTGCTGCTGCCCTTCGTGTTCAACCTGATCCTGGCCTTTGGCGGGGCTCAGTATATGGACGGCAGCTTTGCCAATACCCAGCCCGACATGGTGGAGGACGTGGTCAACAAGGCCAGGGATGCCGTGTCCGGCGACCAGAACGACCGGTAAATATCAAAAAGCTCCGGCCCGGCCGGAGCTTTTTGACGCTTGATCGCATAAAAAGGGGAGAGGCTTGCAGCCTCTCCCCTTTTTATGCGATTCCTTACTTCCCGAAGTACCGGTTCAGCAGACCCTCAAAGGCCTTGCCGTGTCTCGCCTCGTCCCGGGCCATCTCGTGGACGGTGTCGTGGATGGCGTCCAGGTTGTACTTCTTGGCCAGCTTGGCCAACTCGAACTTACCGGCGGTAGCGCCGTTCTCGGCGTCCACGCGCATCTGCAGGTTCTTCTTGGTGGAGTCGGTGACTACCTCGCCCAGCAGCTCGGCGAACTTGGCAGCGTGCTCGGCCTCCTCCAGGCCGGCCTTCTCCCAGTACATGCCGATCTCGGGATAGCCCTCGCGATGGGCCACACGGGCCATGGCCAGGTACATACCCACCTCGCTGCACTCGCCCTCGAAGTTGGCGCGCAGACCGGCGATGATTTCCTCGCGGACCTCGGCGGGAACATCCTCGCCAAAGACCTTGCCCACGCCTACCACGTGCTCGGCAGCCCAGGTCTTCTCCTCGGCCTGCAGGGTGAACTTATCGCCGCTGACATGGCACACCGGGCACTCGGCCGGGGGATTCTCGCCTTCATGAACGTAACCGCAAACAGGACAGACCCACTTTTTCATAGTAAATTTCCTCCGTTTTATTCAGCATTTATTGGTTTTGGGAACCGCTGGCTCCCTCATTGACTGAATGCAGTATAACACGGATGGAGTCGTTCTATAAGTTGCAATTGCAACAAACGGTAAAATTTTCCCGAAAGATTTTTACTCCTGGGGAGGATCGCTCTCCAGCAGCGTCTTGGCGCTGGCCGCCAGGCCCGCCAGACCCTGGATTTCGCTGGGGATGATGATCTTGGTGGCCTTGCCGTCGGCCATCTTCTGCAGGGCCTCCAGGCTCTTGAGCTTGATGACCTGGTCGTTGGGGGCATTTTCGTTGAGCATCCGCATGGCGTCGGCCAGGGCCTGCTGCACCTTCATGATGGAGGTGGCCTCGGCCTCGGCGGCCATGATCCGGGCCTGCTTGGCGGCGTCGGCCTTCAGAATGGCGGACTGCTTCTCGCCTTCGGCCACCAGGATCTTGCTGGCCTTTTCGCCCTCGGCCTGCAGGATGGACTCCCGGCGTTCCCGCTCGGCCTTCATCTGCTTCTCCATGGCGTTCTGAATCTCCCGGGGCGGCAGGATGTTCTTCAGCTCCACCCGGTTGACCTTGATGCCCCAGGGGTCCGTGGCCTCGTCCAGGATGGCCCGCATCTTGGCGTTGATGGTGTCGCGGGAGGTCAGGCTCTGGTCCAGTTCCAGCTCACCGATGATGTTGCGCAGGGTGGTGGCGGTGAGGTTCTCAATGGCGTTCATGGGATACTCCACGCCGTAGGTATACAGCTTGGGGTCGGTGATCTGGAAATAGATCACGGTGTCGATCTGCATGGTGACGTTGTCCTTGGTGATCACCGGCTGGGGGTCGAAGTCCGCCACCTGCTCCTTCAGGCTGACCTTCTTCACCACCCGCTCGATGAACGGGACCTTCAGATGCAGGCCCACGCCCCACACGGAGTGGAAGGCGCCCAGCCGCTCCACCACATAGGCCTTGGACTGCTGCACCACATAGATGTTGCGGACGATAACGATCAGCACCAGCACCACCAGAATGGCGATGGCCACTGCGCCGGGGATAGAGATGTTGCTTGGCATGTGATTTTCCTCCTGTTTTTAATATAAGTAGTGTTTACGGACTTACACGGGTTCCACGAACAGGCGCACGCCCTCCATGCGGACGATCTTCACCTGCGCGTTGCGGGGGATGGGCTGGCCGCTTTCGCTGCGGGCGGTCCAGGTCATGCCGCCCACATACACCGCCCCGGTGGGAACGGCGTTGTCGATGCTCTCGGTGACCCGGGCGGTCTGGCCCAGCACGCGGTCGGCATTGGTGGCGGTAACGTCCTTGCGCAGCAGCTTCTTCACCAGGGGCCGGGTGGCCGCCAGGCACACGATGGACACCACAAAGAACAGGGCCAGCTGCAGCCAGATGGGACCGCCGCAGATGGCGGCAATAAGCCCCGCCACGGAGCCCACTACGAACCAGATGGACGTCAGCCCCACGGTGATGGCCTCCACCACGCCGAAGATCACCATGGCGGCGATCCAGATCAGCGTCATCATATCGGTGCTTCCTCCTTTCAGACACAGCCCCAGCACCAGGGCCAGAGCCAGGGTTACGGCCACTGCGCCGATGCCCAGCCACTTCTCCCGGGGGGCCAGATTGGCGAAAAACGCGGACAGCGCCGTTTTCAGGGTTTTCTCCGGCAGCGGGGCCTTGGGCGTGTCCTGCACCGGGGCCTCCCGGGGCACCTCCTGGGAAAACAGCTCATCCAGGGACACCTGATACCGGTTGCAGATATAGAGGATCTTCTCGATCTCCGGATATCCCCGGCAGGACTCCCATTTGCTCACCGCCTGCCGGGATACCTTCAGCTCCGCCGCGAACTGCTCCTGGGTCAGTCCCGCCCGGCGGCGTACCTCCTGTAACCGTTCTCCAAAGGCCATGGCTCCGTCCCTCCGTTTCTCACTGGCCCCATCCTACCGGAAACGGGCCGCTTTGTCTACCAACCTCCGTTTGCACCCGGGAAAAACCCGGAAATTTTTGCGCAACCTCAGGTTGTCATGGTTTTAGTATACTATATTTTCGCCTCCCGCGCCACAACATTTTGAAAAATCCTCCGGGTTTTTACCCGGCGGACAAATCGGCTTGACAAATGTTTCCTGCCCGTGTATACTGAACCCATCTGATAAGAAAGGTGGTGCCCGATATGATGATTTATAACGCTTTTGTCGTGTCGGGGACCCTTGTGCGCCTGTAACGAGCCTGCCAGAAGATAGGGCGGGCCCCTTGCGGCTGTGTCGGCGTCCTCGGAAGGAGGGCGCTTTTTTCGTGCCCGGAATTTGGAAAAGAGAGAAGAATGAGAGAGGAAGTGTTTTTGCCTTCATGGAAACCACCCGAAAATTATCCCGGCGGGAGAAGCTCGCCCTGATCGGGAAATATCTGCGCCCCTGCTGGGGGCACTTTGCGGCGGCGCTGCTGTGCGCGTGCCTGGCCATGGTGTTCAACGCCCTGACGCCCCAGATCATCCGCATCACCGTGGACTCCATCCTGGGAACGGAGCCGGTCCGGCTGCCGGCGTTCCTCATGCGGTGGCTGAGCTGGCCGGTGCTGGAGGCCCGGCCCCTGACGGCCCTATGGTGGGCGGCAGGCGGCGTACTGCTGACGGCCCTGCTGCGGGGCGTTTGCAGCTACGGCCAGCGGCTCCAGCTGGCCCGGGGTTCCGAGAGCTACGTCAAGGGCATCCGGGACGATCTGTACCGCCACATTCAGTATCTGCCCTTTGCCTGGCACAAGAATAACCCCACCGGCGATATCATCCAGCGCTGCACCTCCGACGTGGACGTGATCCGCCAGTTCGTGTGCAACCAGCTGGTGGAGGTGGTGCGCACGGTGTTCCTGATCGTGCTGTACCTGTGCATCATGTTCACCATGAACCTGCGCCTGTCCCTGATCTCGGCGCTGTTCATCCCCATTGTGGGCCTGTCCTCCGGTGTGTTCTACAAGAAAATCTCCGGCCGGTTCCAGGCCGCCGACGAGGCGGAGGGGGACCTGACCACCTGCGCCCAGGAGAACCTCACCGCCGTCCGGGTGGTCCGGGCCTTCGGCCGGGAGCGGTATGAGGAGGAGAAGTTCAACGGGAAAAACCAGCGCTTCTCCCAGCTGTGGATCAGACTGGGAAAGCTCCTGTCCGTATACTGGGCCTCCGGCACCCTGCTGACCTGCCTGCAGGTGATGGTCATCGTGGTGGCCGGCGCCTGCGAGTGCGTGGCCGGGCGGATGACCCTGGGCTCCTTTGTGGCCTTCGTCACCTATAACGAGGCCCTGGCCTGGCCCGTCCGTTCCCTGGGCCGGGTGCTGTCCGATATGAGCAAGGCCGGGGTGTCCATGGACCGGGTGGGCTATATCCTCAACGCCCGGGAGGAGCGGGACCTGCCCGACGCCGTGGACGCCGTAAACGGCGACATCGTCTTTGACCACGTCAGCTTTGCCTACGACGGCCAGCCGGTGCTGGAGGACGTGTCCTTTACCATTCACCAAGGGGAGACCTTCGCCATCCTGGGGGGCACCGGCTCCGGCAAGAGCACTTTGGTGCACCTGCTGGACCGGCTGTATGACCTGCCGGAGGGCGGCGGCTCCATCACCATCGGCGGGGTGGACATCCGCCGCATGAAGCGGGAATCCCTGCGCCGCCAGATCGGCCTGGTGCTCCAGGAGCCTTTCCTGTTCTCCCAGACCGTGGGGGAAAACATCTGCGCCGTGCGGCCGGACGCCGGGGACGAGGCCATGCGCCGGGCCGCCGCCGTGGCCTGCGTGGACGAGGCCATCTCCGCCTTCCCCCAGGGGTACGACACCGTGGTGGGCGAGCGGGGCGTCACCCTGTCCGGCGGACAGAAGCAGCGGGTGGCCATCGCCCGGATGCTGATGCAGCAGGCCCCCATTATGGTGTTTGACGACTCCCTGTCCGCCGTGGACGCCGAAACCGACGCCAAAATCCGCGCCGCCCTGCGGGACACCCTGCACAGCGCCACGGTGCTGCTGATCTCCCACCGGGTCACCACCCTGATGCAGGCCGACCGCATTCTGGTGCTGGACGGCGGCCGGGTGTCCGCCCTGGGCGCCCACCGGGAGCTGATTGATCGCCCCGGCATTTACCGGGATATTTACGACATCCAGATGCGCAGCGATGACCGCGCCCTGGTGGAGGAAGGAGGGAACGCCTGATGGCTGCCTTCGACGAGAAAGATTATACAAGATCCTTTGACTGGGGCATCTGGAAAAGGCTGACCCCTTTTGTGCGGCCTTTCCGCCGGGACTTTGTAGGGATGCTGGTGTTCAACGGCCTGTGCGCCCTGGTGGACGTGGCCATTCCCCTGTTCCAGCGCTACGCCATCCGCAACTTCATCCAGGCGGATTCCCTCCGGGGCATCGTGCCCTTCTCCCTGGTGTATCTGCTGGTGATCGTCCTGCAGGCCCTGTCCGTGGTGGCCTTTGCCCGCAACTCCATGACCATCGAGATGAACATGGGCCGGGATATGCGCCGCTCCCTGTTCCACCATCTCCAGACCCTGTCCTTCTCCTTCTATAACGTGACTCCCGTGGGCTATCTGCTGACCCGGGTCATGAGCGATACCAACCGCATCGCCAGCATGATCGCCTGGAACATGACGGATATCCTCTGGGCCCTGTTCTATGTGCTGGGCACCTTTGCGGCCATGCTGGCCCTGAACTGGCGGCTGGCCCTGGTGGTCATCGTCATCGTGCCTGTCATGGCGGTGCTCACCGGATATTTCCAGAACCGCATCCTCCGCTGGAACCGGAAGGTCCGGAAGCTGAACTCCCGCATCACCGGCTCCTTCAACGAGGGCATCACCGGCGCCAAAACCACCAAGACCCTGGGCACCGAGGAGCAGACCGTGGCCGCCTTCCGGGACCTGACCCGCCAGATGCACGACGCCGGCATCGGCGCGGCCCGGCTCAATGCCATCTATATCCCGCTGGTGCTGTTTGCCAGCACCATGGCCGTGGCCATCGTGCTGCTGCGGGGCGGGTATATGGTGTCCGGGGGACTGCTGGAGCTGGCCACCCTCTCCACCTTCACCACCTATGCCGTGGGCATTTTCGAGCCCATCCAGATGACCGCCGCCAACATCGCGGAGTTTATCTCCCTCCAGGCGTCTATCGAGCGGGTCACGGACCTGATGGACAAGACCCCCCAGATTCAGGACGCCCCGGAGGTCATCGAAAAGTACGGCGACGCCTTCCACCCCAAGCGGGAGAACTGGGAGCCCATCCGGGGCGAGATCGAGTTCCGGGACGTGACCTTCCGCTATCCCGACGGCGGCGGCAACGTGCTGGAGCACTTCTCCCTGCACATTCCCCAGGGGTCCACCGTGGCCATCGTGGGCGAAACCGGCGCGGGTAAGAGCACCCTGGTGAACCTGGCCTGCCGGTTCTTCGAGCCCACGGAGGGCAAGATTCTCATCGACGGCGTGGACTATCGCCAACGCAGCCAGCTGTGGCTTCACAGCAGCATCGGCTATGTGCTCCAGGACCCCCACCTGTTCTCCGGCACCGTCCGGGAGAACATTCGCTACGGGAAGCTGGACGCCACCGATGCGCAGGTGGAGGCCGCCGCCCGGGCCGTGTCCGCCGACACGGTGGTGGCCAAGCTGGAAAAGGGCTGGGACAGCGACGTGGGCGAGGGCGGCGGACGGCTCTCCACCGGCGAAAAGCAGCTGATCTCCTTTGCCCGGGCCGTGCTGGCGGACCCCCGCATCTTCGTCCTGGACGAGGCCACCTCCTCCATCGACACCCAGACCGAGCAGCTGATCCAGCAGGCCATCGACCACCTGCTCCAGGACCGCACCTCCTTCCTGATCGCCCACCGGCTCTCCACCATCCGCAAGGCGGACATGATCCTGGTGGTCCGGGACGGCCGCATCGTGGAGCAGGGCACCCACCAGGAGCTGCTGCGCCGCCATGGCTATTACCACGATCTTTACAGCAAGCAGTTCGCCGAGGAATCTGCGGCCCGCATCCTGCAATAATTACCAGAATATGGAAGCCCTGGCAGCGCCGCTGCCGGGGCTTTTTCACCCCATTTTCCGGGAAAGCGCTTCCCATCTGTCCCCCTGTGACGGACAGACTTTCCTCGGCTCCTATCGACCGTTTCCCGCATGACAGGCGGATACTCCGTGAAATTTCTGACAAGCAGATTCACCAGTTTGCCAGGATTTTCACATATTTGTCCGCCTATGAAATACAGCCGTTTCCTATACCTGACATTGTTAAAACCTTGACCGCTATTTTTTCATTTTGATTCCAGTTATTTCCAAAAAAGGTTGCCAAGCCGCCGTCTTTTCGATACAATATCCTGCGAGATAGAGAAGAAGGAACCTGCAGCATGTAATGTGGGACCAAAAATCAAGGAGGTCTTTCATGAAAGTATTAGTCATCAATGCCGGCAGCTCATCCCTGAAGTATCAGCTGCTGGACCCGGAAACCGGCCATCTGCTGGCCAAAGGCCTGTGCGAGCGCATCGGCATTGACGGAAAATTCACCTATAAGCCCCAGGTGGAGGGCAAGGCCGCCGTATCGGCGGCGGACGTCCCCATGCCCACCCATTCCGAGGCCATCCAGGCGGTGCTGTCCGCCCTGGTGGACCCGGACAACGGCGTCATCTCCTCCATGAAGGAGATCGACGCGGTGGGTCACCGGGTGGTCCACGGCGGCGAGAGCTTCGCCAGCTCCGTCCTCATCACCGACCAGGTGATGCAGGCGGTGGAGGACTGCACCCCCCTGGCGCCTCTGCATAACCCCGCCAACATCATCGGCATCGAGGCCTGCCGGGCGGTGCTGGGCCACGACGTGCCCCAGGTGGCGGTGTTCGACACGGCCTTCCACCAGACCATGCCCGAGCACGCCTATCTGTACTCCATCCCCTATGAGTATTACGAGAAGGACAAGATCCGCCGCTACGGCTTCCACGGCACCTCCCACCGCTATGTGTCCCTGCGGGCGGCGGAGCTTCTGGGCCGTGACCCAGCGGAGCTGAAGGTGGTGTCCTGCCACCTGGGCAACGGCTCCTCCCTGGCGGCAGTCAAGGGCGGCCGCTGCGTGGACACCTCCATGGGCCTGACGCCTCTGGCGGGCCTGCCTATGGGCACCCGGGCCGGTGATATGGACGTGGGCGTGGTGGAGTTCATCGCCAACAAGTACGACATGACCATTTCCGAGGCCGTGAACCTGCTGAACAAGGAATCCGGCATGCTGGGCCTGTCCGGCGTGTCCTCCGACTTCCGGGATCTGGAGCAGGCGGCGGAGAAGGACCATCACCGGGCCACCGTGGCCCTGGAGATCTTCGAGTACCGGGTCCGCAAGATGATCGCCGAGTATGCCGCTGCCATGGGCGGCGTGGACGTGGTGGTATTCACCGCCGGTGTGGGTGAAAACGCACCCGAGACCCGGGCCCACATCCTCCAGGGCCTGGAGTTCATGGGCATCACCTGCGACCCGGAGAAGAACCGCTGCCGGGGCAAGGAGCAGGTCATCTCCCGGGACGGTGCCCCCGTCACCGTGATGGTGGTTCCCACCAACGAGGAGCTGATGATCGCCCAGGACACCATGGAGCTGGTCCTGGACCAGGAATAAGCCCTATTTATTGACCATTTCGCAAAAAAACCGGGACGCCGCAGCGTCCCGGTTTTTTAACTTGTCAACAAGTCCAGCCCTGCGCAGCGGGCCGCAAAAGTCTTTACCAGCTCTGGGCCGACAGAATGACCTTCTTATAGCTGCGGCGGAAATAGACGATCTCGGCGGCGCCGGTGATGGTCCAGGAGAAGATATACAGCAGATACAGGGAGGTGATGGTGCCCAGCCAGGCGAACACGGTGTATACCCAGATGACCCGGAACACGCAGGAGCCCAGAATAACGATCACTGTGGGGCCTACGCTTTTGCCGATGCCCCGGGAGGCGGCGATGCTGGCGTCCATCAGCGGGGACACCACATAGGAAAAGCTCATGATCCGCAGCCGCTGCATGCCCGCGTCGATGACCGCCGTCTCGTTGGCAAACAGGCCCAGGAAGCTCCGGCCGAAAAACAGCAGCAGCAGACCGCACACGGCCCCCACCCCGGCAGCGTAGCACATGCTCACCAGGTAGCTTTTGACGATGCGCTCGGTTTTGCCGGCGCCCCAGTTCCGGCTGACGAAGCTGGCGCAGCCGGTATAGAAGGCCGCCATCATGTTAAACAGCAGGGTATCGGCGTTGGCGGCGGCGGAGCTGCCGGACACCGTGACGGCGTCGAAGGAGTTCAGGCCCACCTGGACAAACAGGTTGGCCACGGCGAAAATGGCGTTCTGCAGCCCCGTGGGGATGCCGATGGCCAGGACCCGCCGGGCCTCCTGGGGATGGACCCGGAGGCGGCGCAGCTCCAGGCGGCAGGCGTCCTTCCGCCGCAGCAGGTGCAGCACGATCAGCAGGGCCGACAGGCACTGGGCGATGACGCTGGCGATGGCCACGCCCTCGGCGGCCATGTGGCAGCGGATCACAAAGAACAGGTTCAGAACCACGTTCAGCACACCGGCAACGGACAGATACAGCAGAGGCCGCCGGGTGTCGCCCACGGCGCTCATGATGCCGTTGCCGCAGTTGTACACGGCCATGGCCGGCATACTCAGGGCGTATATCTTCAGATACAGCACGGCCCCGTCCATCAGCTCGTCCTTGGTGTGCAGCAGGGCCAGCATGGGCCGGGCCAGCAGAACGCAGATCAGGCACAGCACCACGCCGATGGCGGCGCACAGCACAAAGGACGTGTGAACGGTTTTTTCCACCCGCTGCCTATCCCCCATGCCCAGGCCCCGGGCCACCGCCACGTTGACGCCGCTGCCCATGCCGATCAGCAGTCCCGTGAACAGCGACACCAGCAGCGTGGTGGAGCCCACGGCTCCCAGCGCCCGGTAGTCCGCGAACTTACCGGCAATGGCCACGTCGCTGAGGTTGAACAGCACCTCCAGCACCTGGGTCAGCATCAGGGGCAGGCTGAACAGCAGCATATTTTTCCACAGGGAGCCTTCCGTCATGTTGACGGACAGGGCGCTCTTTTTTTGCGTCGCTTCCATGAAACACACCTCTTATCCAAAATATACTGGCACGCAATTGCACAGTATAACACCACAATTTGCACAAAACAACCCCCTCAGACGCCATATTTTCCCCAGAGGAAATGGCACGTCATTGTGCACAATGTTGTGTTCCGGAAGCAGACCCCTCTACCGGCGGAAAAAACCGGGAAAACGGCGGCAGATGGATAAAATTTTCACATTCCGGGAGAAAAGTCGCGAAAAGCCCTTGCAATCCACGGGGAAATGTGGTACAGTCCACTTCGACAATTGAATAGGGGCGGCGGGGCCTGTCCGCACTGCCGCCTGACACCATTATTTCTGGCTTGCCGCCAAGGTCGCGGCAAGGAAAAAGGAGAAAGCTATGAAGAAGAAACTATTGGCTCTTTTCCTGGCGCTGGTAATGGTCGGCGCCGTACTCCCGGGATGCGGAGACGGCAGCAAGGACCCCGGCGGACAAGGAAATAACGGCAAAACGGGCGAACCGGTCAAGGGTGGCGAGATCACCGTTGGCATCGCCCAGGACCTGGACGACAGTCTTGACCCCCACCAGACGGTGGCCGCAGGAACCAGAGAGGTCTTGTTCAACATCTTCGAGGGATTGGTGAAGCCCAATTCCGACGGCGAAATGATCCCCGCTGTGGCGGAGAAATACACGCTGTCCGAGGATGGAACCACCTATACCTTCACGCTTCGTGAGGGAGTGAAGTTCCACAACGGCCAGACAGTGACCGCAGAGGATGTTGTATATTCCATCAATCGCTGCGCCGCTGTGCCGGAGGGTCAGGAGAAGCCTCTGGTAGCGGCGTTTTCTGCTGTCAAGAGTGTCGAGGCCCTGGACGAAAAGACCGTTGCCGTTACCATCGCACAGCGGGACCTGGAGTTCATCAGCTATATGACGGCCGCCATCATCCCCGCGGACTATGAAAATCAGGACACGGCTCCGGTGGGCACCGGCCCCTTCAGGTTCGTGTCCCGGACCCCCCAGCAGGACTTCGTCATGGAGCGGTTCGAGGATTACTGGGGTGCCCCGGCGTGGTTGGACAAGGTTACCTATAAGATCTGCGAAAATGCCGACGCCCTGGTGATGAACCTGAACGGCGGGTCCATCGACCTGTGCGCCCACCTGACCTCCGCCCAGGCCTCCCAGCTGAACCAGAACTTCCAGGTGCTGGAGGGCACCATGAACCTGGTGCAGGCCATCTATCTGAACAACCAGGCCAAGCCCTTTGACAACCAGCTGGTGCGCCAGGCCCTGTGCTATGCCATCGACCGGCAGGGCATCATGGACATGGTGGCCGACGGCCACGGCACCGCCGTGGGCAGCAGCATCTATCCCGCGTTTACCAAGTATTTCCTGCCGGAGCTGGTGGATAAGTATCCCCACGATGTGGCCAAGGCCAAGGAGCTGCTGGCCCAGGCCGGGTATCCCGACGGCTTCGACATGACCATCTCCGTCCCCAACAACTATCAGCCCCATATGGACACCGCCGAGGTGGTGGCCGAGCAGCTGCGGGAGGCGGGGATCAACGTGACCATCCAGCCGGTGGAATGGAGCACCTGGCTGGACACCATCTATAACGGCCGCCAGTTCCAGGCCACGGTGGTGGGCGTGGACGCCGCCAATATGACCGCCCGGGCCATGCTGGAGCGGTTCACCTCCGACTACGGCAAGAACTTCATCAACTATAATAACCCCGCCTATGACGCCCTGTTCCAGCAGGCCATCAACGCCCAGGACGAGGCCACTCAGACGGACCTGTACAAGCAGATGGAGACCATGCTGGCGGACACCGCCGCCAACGTGTATATCCAGGACCTGTGCGACCTGGTGGCCATGCGGCAGGATCTGGGGGGACTGAAGTTCTATCCCATCTATGTGCTGGACCTGTCCACGGTCTATCTGACCCAGCGGTAACGTTATACTGAATTGAAAGAGGCGATGACCATGAAATACGCGGCCAAGAAAATCGGACTGATGCTGCTGACCATGGTCATCGTCTCTTTTCTGGCGTTTCTGGCGTTCCAGGTGATCCCCGGGGACCCGGCGGTGAAGCTGCTGGGTACCGAGGCCACCCCGGAGCGCATCGCCGCCCTGCGGGCGGAAATGGGACTGGACCGGCCGTTTTTTGAGCGGTATGTCCAGTGGGTGCTGGGGGCCCTGAAGGGGGACTTCGGCACGTCCTACAGCTATAAAATGCCGGTGTCGTCCATGCTGGCGGGGAAGCTGCCGGTGACGGGGCTTCTGACGGGGATGTCCTTTGTGCTGATCCTGGCCTTTTCCATCCCCCTGGGCATTTTCACCGCCCGCCACGCCGGAGGGCGGCTGGACCGGGCCATGACCGCCGTGAACCAGGCGCTCATGGCCATCCCGGCCTTTGTGACGGGCATCCTGCTGACCTATGTGTTCGGGCTGGTGCTGCGGTGGTTCGTGCCGGGAAACTATGTTTCCCCCGGCGACAACTTCGGCGGCAGCCTGTGGTATTTTCTGTTCCCGGCCGTGTCCATCGCCCTGCCCAGGGTGGCTATGACGGTGAAGATGCTGCGCTCGTCCATTCTGTCGGAGCTGCAGAAGGACTATGTCCGCACCTCACACAGCCGGGGCAACAGCGACCGGGCTACCCTGTACCGCCATGTGCTGCGCAATGCCATGGGGCCGGTGGTGTCGTTTCTGGCCATGACCGTGGCGGACATTGTGGCCGGCTCCGTGGTCATCGAGCAGGTATTCTCCCTGCCGGGGCTGGGCCGGATGCTGCTGACCTCCATCGCCAACCGGGACTATCCCGTGGTGCAGGCGGTGGTGGTGATCGTGGCCTTCTGGGTGGTGCTGGTGAACCTGCTGGCGGACCTGATCAACCAGCGGCTGGACCCCCGGCTGCGGCTGACGTGACAAATCGGGAAAAGAAAGGTGGGAGCGGGCCTTGTTGCTGAACGAAAAAAAGAATCACTATCTGCGGACGGGGCTGATCCTCACCGGATTGATGACGGCCCTGGCCCTGGTGGGCTGCGTGTGGACCCCCTATTCCCCCACGGCCATGTCCGGCAGCGAGAAATTCCTGGCCCCGTGCCTGCGGCACCTGTTCGGCACGGACAACTTCGGCCGGGACATTTTCAGCCGGGTGCTGGCCGGGGCGGGCACCACCTTCTTCATCAGCGCCGCCACCGTGTGCATCGGCGCGGCGGCGGGCACCCTGGTGGGGGCCTTTACCGGCTATTTCGGCGGCTGGCTGGACGAGGCGCTGATGCGCGTCAACGACGCGGTGACGGCGTTTCCCAGCATCCTGCTGGCGCTGGTGTTCATCTCGCTGCTGGGGTTCGGCAAGTACAACGTGATCCTGGCCCTGGGTGTCGCCTTTGTGCCCAGCTATGCCCGGGTGATCCGCAGCGAATTTGCCCGGCACCGGGAGATGAACTATGTCAAAAGCGCCCGGCTCATGGGAGCGGGGCATCTGCGCATTATGTTTCTGCATATTCTGCCCAACACCCGGCAGGTGCTTCTGCCTACCCTGGTCATTGGGTTTAACAACGCCGTGCTGGCGGAGGCCAGCATGAGCTATCTGGGCATCGGCGTGAAGCCCCCGGACGTGTCCCTGGGGTACATGCTGTCGGAGTCCCAGAGCTATATGGCCAGGGCCCCCTGGTATATGCTGACGGTGGGCGGCGTGATCGTGCTGCTGATTTTAGGCGTCAGCCTGCTGGGCGAGGGCCTGCAGCGAAAGGAATGGGGGAGGTGACGGTATGCTGGAAATCCGGGATCTGCATGTGCAGTTCCACGGGGCGGACCACGAGGCGGTGCGGGGCATCGACCTGACGGTGGGCGACGGCGAGATCGTGGGCCTGGTGGGGGAATCCGGCAGCGGAAAAACCGTCACCGCCATGATGATCTCCGGCCTGCTGCGGCCGGAGCAGGCGTCCTTCCGGGGGAAGATCCTGCTGGACGGGCGGGACCTGCTGACCAGCAGCGGCGACATCCTGCGCAGCATCCAGGGAAAGGACATCTGCGTGGTGTTCCAGGAGCCTATGAGCGCCATGGACCCCACCATGCGCATCGGGCCCCAGGTGGAGGAGTGCCTGCGGGTGCACACGGACCTGCCGCCGGGAAAGCGGCGGGAGCTGGCCCTGCAGGCCCTGCGGGACGTGGACCTGCCGGAGGCGGAGGACGTATACCGCCGGTATCCCCACGAGCTGTCCGGCGGCATGCTGCAGCGGGCCATGATCGCGGCGGCCATCCTGCCCCGGCCGAAGCTGCTGCTGGCGGACGAGCCCACCACGGCCCTGGACGTGACCATCCAGGCCCAGATCCTGGAACTGCTGCGCCGCCTGAACCGGGAGCGGGGCATGTCCATTCTGTTTATTTCCCACAACCTGGCGGTGGTGCGGAAGCTGTGCACCCGGGTGGCGGTGATGGAGAAGGGACACATCGTGGAGTCCGGCCCGGTGGACCAGATATTCTTCCACCCCCAGGCCCCCTATACCCAGCGGCTGATCGCCGCCATTCCCACAAGGAGGAAGCTATGAGCCAGGACCTTGTTCTGCAGGTCCGTGACCTGAACGTATGGTACCGGCCCTCCGGCACCATCGGCCGCAGAAAGCGCCGGCAGGTGCTCCATGACGTGAGCTTTGACCTGCACCGGGGGGAGATTCTGGGCCTGGTGGGGGAGTCCGGCAGCGGAAAGACCACCCTGGCCCGGACCATTCTGGGCTTTGTGCCGGACTATACCGGCACGGTGACCCACTTCACCAAGCGGCCCCAGATGGTGTTCCAGGACCCGGCCAGCAGCCTGAACCCCAGCCGCACCGTGGGCTGGATTCTGGCCGAGCCTCTGCGCATTTACGGGAAGTACGGCAAGGAGGAGATCGCCCGCCGGGTGGAGCGGACCATGGAGCTGGTGGGCCTGGACCCGGAGTGCCGGGACCGGCTGCCCCATCAGCTGTCCGGCGGACAGCGGCAGCGGGTGTGCATCGGGGCGGCCCTGATCGTGCATCCCCAGCTGATTGTGGCCGACGAGGCCGTGTCGGCCCTGGACGTGACCATCCAGGCCCAGATTTTGCAGCTGATCGCCCGGCTGCGCCGGGAACTGGGCATTTCGTATCTGTTTATCTCCCACGACCTCAACGTGGTTTACGAGATCTGCGACCGGTGCCTGGTGATGCACCAGGGGCGCATCGTGGAGCAGGGGCCGGTGGAGGAGCTATTTGACCATCCGAAGGAGGAATATACCCGCCGGCTGCTGGCAGCGGCGGAGTGAGCGCATATGACCGAAGAACGGAGACAGAAATTACTGCAATCATCCCAGGGCCCCGGGGCGGAGCCCTTCAGTCAGTATAATCATATGAAGGTCACCGCCGTGGACGACGGCACGGCCACGGTGGAGCTGGAGCTGCAGCCGGACAGCCTGAACTGCTGGGGCACCCCCCACGGCGGCGTGCTGTTTACCATGGCCGATGTGGCGGCGGGGATGGCCCTGCTGACCCTGCGGCAGGAGGTGACCTTCACGGTGTCCTCCAGCATCGAATACCTGTCCGCCGCGCCGGGAACCGGGAAGCTCACCGCCGTGGGCACCGTGGAGAAGATGGGCGGGCACATGGGCTTCAGCCGCACGGACATCCGGGACGAGAGCGGCAAGCTCGTCGCGGCATTGCGGACGGTGATGTATCTGACGGGCCGCCCGCTGGAGCTATGAGAGCCTTTTTCCGGCGGCACCGGGGGCTGCACATCTGGCTTCCGTCGGTGTGCGGGGTGCTGGCCCTGTACTTTGCCCTGCGGCCGGTGCCGGGGCTGATGACCCGGTTCAGCCGGGGGATCATCATGCCCCTGGAGCGGGCGGTGGCGGCGGTGTGCTACCGGGCGTCCTTCTCCGTGGCAGAGCTGCTGTATGCCATAGCGGCGGGAGTGGTTCTGCTGTGGATGGGGGCCACCGTCCGGCGGCTGATCACGGAAAAGGGCCGCCGGGGGCGGATAGTGTACCGATTCGCCCTGACCGCCGTGTGCACCGTGCTGACGGTGTATGCCGGGTTCAGCCTGCTGTGGGGCGTCAACTACTACGCCGAGTCCTTTCAGGAGCAGTCCGGCGTATATGCCCGGGAGTCCACACCGGAGGAGCTGGCCCGGGTGACGGAGTATTTCGCCCGGCAGCTGGCCGGCTGCGCCGATCAGATACAGCGGGACGAAAACGGCCTGTTTGCCGAAAGCCGGGCGGACATCTTTGCTGACAGCGTGCGGGTGTTCGACGGGATATACGAGGAGTTTCCGTGCCTGGTGATGGAGGACCATGTGCCCAAGGGAGTGCGGTTTTCCACGGCCCTCAGCGCCATGGACTTCACGGGGTTTTACTTCCCCTTTACCGGGGAGGCCAACCTGAACATCGACAGCCCCGCCTGCTATCTGCCCAGCACCATTGCCCATGAGATGGCCCATCAGCGGGGCATCGCCTCGGAGCAGGAGTGCAATTTCATCGCCATTGCCGCCTCCACCACGGCGCAGAGCCCGGCGTATCGCTACTCCGGGTGGCTGATGGGGTTCACCTACCTCTCCAACGCCCTGTACCGGGCGGATCAGGAGGCCTGGAAGCAGGTGCGGGTGCTGCTGCCGGACACGGTGGTGGCGGACCTGCGGGACAACTCCGCCTATTGGGCGGAATTTGAGGGTCCGGTAAACGACGCGGCCCAGAAGGTGTACGACTCCTTCCTGAAAAGCAGCGGCGAGTCCCGGGGGACCCAGAGCTACGGCACCGTGGTGGATATGCTGATGGCGTATTATGGATAAGTCAAAAAAGGCGCTGCCCTTTTAGTGACGGGGACCGTTCCGGTGGGACGGTCCCCGTTTTTTTGACGAAAATGCCAATTTCCTGGTGACAACCCGCCGCCTATCCCGTATAATAGACCCCACAGGCCCTCCGGGGCCTGGATAGGGAAATATAGGGAAAACGGAAGGAGAAACCACATGACAGACATTCAGATCGCCCAGCAGGCCGCGCCCCTGCCCATCGGCGATATTGCCGCCGCCTGCGGCATCGACCCCCAGTATCTGGAGCAGTACGGCCGGTATAAGGCCAAGATCGACTACCGCCTGCTGCGGGACCGGGCGGACCGGCCCGACGGCAAGCTGATCCTGGTCACCGCCATCACCCCCACCCCCGCCGGGGAGGGGAAAACCACCACCACCGTGGGCCTTACCGACGGCCTGCGGAAAATCGGCAAAAACGCCGTGGCCGCCCTGCGGGAGCCGTCCCTGGGGCCGGTGTTCGGCGTGAAGGGCGGCGCCGCCGGCGGCGGCTATGCCCAGGTGATCCCCATGGAGGACATCAACCTCCACTTCACCGGGGATTTCCACGCCATCGGGGCGGCCAACAACCTGCTGGCCGCTCTGCTGGACAACCACATCCAGCAGGGCAACGCCCTGAGCATCGACTGCAAGCAGATCGTGTGGAAGCGCTGCGTGGACATGAACGACCGCCAGCTCCGCCACGTTATCGACGGCCTGGGAGGCCGGATGCAGGGGGTACCCCGGGAGGACGGGTTCGACATCACCGTGGCCAGCGAGGTCATGGCCGTGCTGTGCCTGGCCAGCGATATTCCGGATCTGAAAGCCCGGCTGGGCCGGATGATCGTGGCCTATACCTTTGACGGGCGGCCGGTGACGGCCCACGATCTCAAGGCGGAGGGGGCCATGACGGCCCTGCTGAAGGATGCGCTGAAGCCCAACCTGGTGCAGACGTTGGAGCACTCCCCTGCCCTGATCCACGGCGGGCCCTTTGCCAACATCGCCCACGGGTGCAACAGCGTCACCGCCACCCGGATGGCCCTGAAATTGGGGGACTATGCCGTTACCGAGGCGGGCTTTGCCGCCGACCTGGGGGCGGAGAAGTTTTTCGACATCAAGTGCCGCCTGTCCGGCCTGCGGCCCTCCGCCGTGGTGATCGTGGCCACGGTGCGGGCGCTGAAATACCACGGCGGCGTGCCCAAGGCGGAGCTGAACCGGGAGAATCTGTCCGCCCTGGAAAAGGGTCTGCCCAACCTGCTGCACCATGTGGGCACCATCCGCAACACCTTCCACCTGCCCTGCGTGGTGGCCGTCAACGCCTTCCCCACGGACACGGCGGAGGAGCTTCGGCTGGTGCAGGAGCGGTGCCGGGAGCTGGGAGTCAACGCCGTGCTGTCGGAGGTCTGGGCCAAGGGCGGCGAGGGAGGCCGGGACCTGGCCCGGGAGGTGGTGCGCCTGTGCGATCAGCCCCGGCTGGAGGAGTTCACCTTCGCCTATCCCGACAACACCTCCCTGACCTATAAGCTCAACTCCATTGTGGGCCGGGTGTACGGCGGCAGCCAGGCGGTGCTGACCCCCGCCGCCCAGAAGCAGCTGAAGCGGCTGACGGAGCTGGGCTTCGGCGACCTGCCGGTGTGCATGGCCAAGACCCAGTATTCCCTGTCCGACGACCCGGCCCTGCCGGGGGTCCCCAGGGACTTCACCGTCACCGTCCGCAGTCTGAAGGTCAGCGCCGGAGCGGGGTTCATCGTGGCCTATACCGGGGACATCATGACCATGCCGGGCCTGCCCCGGGTCCCGGCGGCGGAGAACATCGACGTGGACGAAAACGGCGTCATCACCGGGCTGTTCTGAGAGGATACATGTAGAAGCAATCGCACCCCCGGCGGATTCCGCCGGGGGTGCGTGTTGTTTTCAATTTTCAGGCGTTTTCCGCGATGTAGCGGGCCACATACACGCCGCTGGCGCTGGCGTGGGACAGGGAGTGGGTCACGCCGCTGCCGTCGCCGATGACGAACAGGCCCGGGTGGCAGGTCTGGAGGTTCTTGTCCAGCTGGACCTCCATGTTATAGAACTTCACCTCCACGCCATAGAGCAGGGTGTCGTCGTTGGCGGTGCCGGGGGCGATCTTGTCCAGGGCGTAGATCATCTCGATGATGCCGTCCAGGATGCGCTTGGGCATCACCAGGCTCAGGTCGCCGGGGGTGGCGGACAGGGTGGGGGTCACGAAGCTCTCCTCAATGCGCTTGGGGGTGGACCGCTGGCCCCGAATCAGGTCGCCGAAGCGCTGGATGATCACGCCGCCGCCCAGCATGTTGGACAGCCGGGCGATGCTCTCGCCGTAGCCGTTGGAATCCTTGAAGGGCTCGGAGAAGTGCTTGGCCACCAGCAGGGCAAAGTTGGTATTCTCCGTATGCATGGCCGGGTCCTCATAGCTGTGGCCGTTGACGGTGACGATGCCGTTGGTGTTCTCGTTGACCACCGCGCCCTTGGGGTTCATGCAGAAGGTGCGCACCCGGTCCTGGAACTTCTCGGTGCGGTAGACGATCTTGCTTTCATACAGCTCGTCGGTCAGGTGGGCAAACACCTCATAGGGCAGCTCCACCCGGACGCCGATGTCCACCCGGTTGGACCTGGTGGCAATGTCCAGCTCCCGGCACACCTGCTCCATCCACTTGCTGCCGCTGCGGCCCACGGAGATGACGCAGTAGCGCCCATCGTAGCTGCCCTTGTCCGTCACCACCCGGTAGCCGCCGTCGGTGCGCTCCACGGACTGCACCGGCGTGTCGAAGTAGATGTCCATCTTGTCCTTCAGCCGGTTATACAGGTGCTCCAGCACCACCAGGTTCTTGTCCGTGCCCAGGTGGCGCACGGAGGCGTCCAGCAGGTGCAGGTCGTTCTCCAGGCACAGCTTCTTGATGGGGGTTGCTCCGGTGGAGTACAGGTGGGTCCCCTCGCCGCCGTTTGCCACGTTGATTTCGTCCACATATTCCATCAGCTCCAGGGCCTGCTTTTTGCCGATGTATTCGTGCAGGGTGCCGCCGAACTGGTTGGTGATGTTGTATTTGCCGTCGGAAAAGGCCCCGGCCCCGCCGAAGCCGTTCATAATGGCGCAGGTGGGGCACTTGACGCAGGACTTCACCTTCACGCCGTCAATGGGACAGTGCCGCCGGGCCAGGGCGTGGCCCGCCTCAAACAGGGCGATCTTCAGGTCTGGCCGCTTCTCCAGCAGCTCATAGGCGGAGTAGATCCCGCCGGGGCCTCCGCCCACGATCAGCACATCATACTGCATAGTCATTTCCTCCTGATTCACATAGTCATACATATATAGTATACCAGTTATTTTCCGCGGCAGCAAACAGATTTTGCTTATGGCAGGGTTTAGCTTCTCTGCACACGCAATAACTGCATTTGGCAAATCGCACTGTTTTTTTGATTAATTATGTTTGTAATTGACAAAAGCAAATATATATGCGATAATATTTTATATAATTATTGCAGAAAGGAGGATTTGTCGTTTACTTATATTTTCACTACTTCTGCGCGTGAAATTGAAATGGAGGTTATATATGAAAAAAAGATTATCTATTTTCCTAATTTTCGTACTTCTCTTTTCACTATCCTCTACAACTGTTGCCTCGGCTCTTCCGAACAAAAGTGAACTGCCCGGTCTCTATGCGGCCGAAGATGGTGATATGTTCATTTTACAATCCGAAGACCGAGATGCGACGATAATTACAAATGATACTCACCATTCCATGACAGTTTCAATTAAGTATTCTCATAATCCGGATACAGTGTACCAGTGGTATATTTCTGATTATCCAATGCCCTTTGAGCCATCTAGTTCCGCATTTTGGACGGACATTATTGCTTATGCGGAAGATCACATCAGTCAAGCGGAGGAAATCATTTTCGTCAGCAACACACCATCTGAAATGCATAATTCCATTCAGCCATTCAGTTCTGCGGGAGCAGATATTTATCCGCAACTCGTGAAGTACGTTGGCACATCGCCCTTTGAAGACATCATAAGGTATAGTACGACCATGGACGGAAATACTGTACGGGTTTATGAGGACATGAGGTTTGAAGTGCGCTTTTCACAGAATAAGAGTTGGTCGACTGCAGTATTTGTGTCAACTCTGATTACCTCTGTTTTGGGACTGATTGTGACAAATACTATTGTGCAAGCCATTTGTACTGCATTTAACGTCGTTGTAAGTGTGTATGCTTCCATTGCAGCCGGATCGATGAATTGTTATACCTGTACAGCAATATTTTCACGTTATGTTAATGTTAACAGTTCCGAGTATCCCTATAACATGACCATAAGAACGGTTTCATACGAGGCATATGAAGATGCCTCACCCTCTAGTACGAGAAGAGCAGAGATCGATAGCGGGTCCAGGACTACGAGTTATAACAAGAGTGAAAGTTACTATCAGAATTGCTATGCACAGGCACTGGATGGCTATAACGTTTACAAGAGCGTTGGCCCACGTTCCTAGGAGGTTGCCTATGTGGAGTCCTCTGCAAAAGTATACCGCCCAACAGTTCAGGCGGGGTATGCTTCTTCAATTGATCAACATTGTGCTTTGCACATTGTCCCTTATCTTCAATAATACCTACTTTCTCGTTGCGCTGGTGTTTACCTGCAACACGTGGTGGCTGCTACGCTGGCGCAGATACTGCGGCCTTCTTTTCCCGCTGCTGAGCTATCCCTTAGCCATGTATGCCACCGTGTCTCACAACGTCTTCCCGGCCATCCCCGCTGTTCTTGGGCTGAACGTCTGCTTTCTCATCTATTCTGCGATCATGCTTCTGCTGTTTCGATCTGAATTCAAGGATGAATCCGATCCGGCCTGAGCTATATGGGGTGCTTCCAGTGAATCCCGGCAGCCTTGCTGCCGGGATTTTTATTGCTATGCTCCCCCCGTTATGGTACAATAACCCCAAAACGTATAAGGAGGGGCCGCCTATGAGCCGCGCCGATGAAATATTTCAGCAGAACTGCCGGGACATCCTGGAAAACGGGGTGTGGGACACAGACCAGAACGTCCGCCCCCACTGGGAGGACGGTACTCCGGCCCACACGGTGAAGAAATTCGGCATCATCAACCGCTATGACCTGCGGCAGGAGTTTCCCATTCTCACCATCCGCCGCACCTATTTCAAAACCTGCATCGACGAGCTTCTGTGGATCTGGCAGAAGAAGTCCAACAACATCCACGACCTGCGGGGCCACATCTGGGACAGCTGGGCCGACGAAAACGGCTCCATCGGCAAAGCCTACGGCTATCAGCTGGGGGTGAAGCACCAATACCCGGAGGGGGCGTTTGACCAGGTGGACCGGGTGCTGTATGACCTGCGGCACAACCCCGCCTCCCGGCGGATCATGACCAATCTGTATAACTTCCAGGACCTGCACGAGATGGCCCTGTACCCCTGCGCCTATTCCATGACCTTCAACGTCTCCGGCCGGACCCTGAACGCCATTCTGAACCAGCGCAGCCAGGATATGCTGACGGCCAACAACTGGAACGTGGCCCAGTATGCCGTGCTGGTGCATATGATGGCCCAGGCCTCCGGCCTGGAGGCCGGGGAGCTGGTCCATGTCATCGCCGACGCACACATCTATGACCGGCACGTCCCCCTGGTGCGGCAGCTGCTGGAGCGGCAGGGCCGCCCGGCCCCGGCCTTCGTCATGGACCCGGAGGTGACGGATTTCTATCGCTTCACCCGGGACAGCTTCCGGCTGGAGGGGTACGATCCCCTGCCCTTTGACGAAAAGATCCCCGTGGCCATCTGATTTTCCCCGCCCCACAGGCTTTTTTCTTGACCGAAAATGGCCTGTGGGGTATAATAGTCTTAACGCAAATTCGGAGGCGATGGGATGAAAAAAATCGTTCACAAACCGGCTGCGCCGCTGTATGCGGCGGCGGCTGCATGGGTGCTGTATGCCCTGCTGTTCCCCCTGTACCGGCCGGGGCACTTTGTCATAGCCCTGGCGGCCTCCGCCGTGGTATACGGCATCGCCCGGCTGTTCTGCAAGGATATTGTGGAGGAGGTGCCGGAGGAGCCGAAAACCACCGGCAATCCGGAGCTGGACCAGATGATCGCCCAGGGAAAGGGCGCTCTGGACGAGATGCGCCGCCTGAACGACAGCATCCAGGACGCGGCCATCAGCGCCCAGATTGAGCGGCTTTCCCAGGTGTCCGACAAGATTTTTCAGCAGGTGCAGAAGGATCCCTCCCAGCTGCCCCAGATCCGCAAGTTCATGAGCTACTACCTGCCCACCACCCTGAAGCTGCTGCGGGCCTATGACGACATGAGCCGCCAGGGCGTCCAGGGGGAGAACATCACCGGCACCATGGAGCGGGTGCGGGGCATGATGAGCACCATCGTCACCGCCTTCGAGCGGCAGCTGGACAGCCTGTTCGGCGACCAGGCCCTGGATATCTCCACGGATATCACGGTGCTGGACAACATGATGGCCCGGGAGGGCCTCAGCGACGACCCCATCCACCGCACCCAGGCAAAGCCTGACGACGGCCCCCAGGACGACGGGATTCAATTGGAGCTTTAAGACACCATTACTCATAAAGGAAGGACGATTACCATGACCGATAACATGACCCCCCAGCTGACCCTGGACCCCACCGCCGCTGCCGCCGAGGCAGTGCCCACTCTGACCCTGACTCCGGAAGCCCCGGAGGCCCCCCAGGTGGAGGAGGAAAAGAAAATTGAGCCCGTGGAGATGGACGACAAGCTGCTGACCGACGCGGAAAAGAAGGCGGTGGAGGATTTCTCCCACAAGATCGACATCCGGGACACCAATATGATCCTGCAGTACGGCGCGGCGGCCCAGAAGAGCGTGGCGGGCTTTTCCGAAAACGCCCTGAACAGCGTCCGCAACAAGGACCTGGGCGAGATCGGCAAGGACCTGAGCCAGCTGGTGGTGGAGCTGAAGGGCTTCGGCGAGGAGGAGGAAAAGAAGGGCCTGGCGGGCCTGTTCAGAAGGACCGGCAACCGGCTGGAGACCATGAAGGCCCAGTACGGCAAGGTGGAGGCCAACGTGGACAAGATCGCCCAGAGCCTGGAGCAGCACCAGATCACCCTGCTGAAGGATGTGGCCATGTTTGACCAGATGTATGAGCTGAACCTGAAGTATTACAAGGAGCTGACCATGTATATCCTGGCCGGGAAGAAGCGGCTGGCGGAGGTGCGGTCCACGGAGCTGGAGGAGCTGCGCAAGAAGGCGGAGCAGTCCGGCCTGGCGGAGGACGCCCAGGCCTATAACGACCTGGTGAACCTGTGCAACCGGTTTGAAAAGAAGCTCCATGACCTGGAGCTGACCCGCATGGTGTCCGTGCAGATGGGGCCCCAGACCCGCCTCCTGCAAAACAACGACACCCAGATGATCGAGAAGATCCAGTCCTCCCTGGTGAACACCATCCCCCTGTGGAAGAGCCAGATGGTGCTGGCCCTGGGCATGGAGCACAGCCGTCAGGCCACTGCCGCCCAGAACGCCGTCACCGAGATGACCAACCAGCTGCTGCGCAAGAACGCCGACACCCTGAAGATGGGCACCATCGCCACCGCCAAGGAGGCCGAGCGCTCCATCGTGGATATCGAGACCCTGCAGCACACCAACCAGCAGCTGATCTCCACCCTGGACGAGGTGATGAACATCCAGAAGGAGGGGGCCGAGAAGCGCAAGGCCGCCGAGGTGGAGCTGGGCCGCATCGAGGGCGAGCTGAAGCAGAAGCTCCTGGAGCTCCGGGGCTGATGCCCGCACACAGACTTTCCCCGAAAGGACCGGTGGCGTCACCATGAAATTCTATCAAAAACGGGGCTTTGCGCTGGTGGTGCTGATCCTGGCCATCATCGGCTCCGGCGTTTACGGCATCAGCAAAAAGCCCGCCGCCCCGCCGGAGGTGTCCTATTACAACTGGATCTGCGACGAGGCGGGCCTGCTGGACCAGGAGACCCGGCAGACCATCCAGGACTATAACACCGCCTGGAACAAGCAATATTACGCCGTGGTGGCGGTGGCCGCCGTGGACGATATCCGGGGCTGGTCCAGCGAGGACTACGCCCGGGAGCTGGGGGCCAGGTGGGGCCTGGGAGCCAACGATATGCTGCTGCTCCTGGTCAAGGGCGGCGACTGGTATGTGGCCTGCGGCGACAACCTGGCGGACCTGATGACCGACACCCAGCAGACCCGGCTGAAAACCGCCCTGGACACCCCCTACTATGCCGGGGATTATTCCCAGGCAGCGGTGGATTTCTTCCGCCAGTCCGACGTGGTCCTGGCCCAGACCCTGGGCCGCTCAAGTACCGGCGGTCAGTCCCCGGCTCCGGGCCAGCGCTGGCAGGAGCCTGCCGGCGCCTCCGGCGTCAGCATCGCCGGTGTGGTGCTGCTGATCGTGTGCATATTCGTGGTGTGGGCGCTGCTGGATCGTATGCGCTACAACCGCTATCGCCGGCGTCCGGCTATGATGGGCGGGCCGGTGTACTATCCCATTTTCTGGGGCCGCAGGCCCCGGGCGCCCCGGCCTCCCCGGGGCCCCAGACCGCCCCGTCCCCCTCGGGGTCCCGGCGGTCCCATGGGTGGACTTATGGGCGGCGGTCCCCGTCCGCCTCGGCCCACACCGCCCCGTCCGCCCCGGTCTAACGGGCCCCGGCCCGGCGGCAGCTTCGGCGGCGGGTCCAGGTCCGGGGGCTTCGGCAATCGCGGCGGCTTTGGCGGCGGCGGACGCTCCTCCGGCGGCAGCCGGGGCGGCGGCTTCGGCGGCAAGGGCGGCTTCGGCGGCGGACGCCGCTGAGATCCATCCCCGACAATCCAATAAAAATCGCACCTCAGGGGTCCCGGATATCCGGGACCCCTGAGGTGCTTAAAGGAAGAAAGATGAAAGAAGAAAGAGAGAGTAAAAGGGAAATGCGAAATATATCCAGTGATGCTTCCGAAGAAGCCGTCACGCTGTCTTATACCAAAACCTGTTAAAAAGCTTGAAAAGCTTTTTATAGCACCGAAGGTGCGTCAGGTTTTGTATGAGACGTCACAGCGTGCCCTGGCACACTGTGCGTGCGCGCAGCGCGCGGGAATGTCGATTAAATTTATAATCGGCAATCCGTATTAGTTGCCGCGGCCGCCGTTGCCCCGGCCGAAGAAGTAGTCATACAGGTCGCCGTAGGAATCCTGCTGACCCTGGTTCTGGTTGGAGGAATCGTCCTCGGTGCCGGTGGTCTGGGGCTGCTCGTCGAAGGTCAGGCTCAGGGTGATCTCCTGGCCGCCGCGCCACACCGTCAGGGTGACAGTATCGCCGGCCTTGAAGCCCTTCTTGGCCATGGACAGGTCGCTCATGGAGGTGATCTCCGTGTCGTTGAGCTTGGTGATGACGTCGCCCAGCTGCAGGCCCGCCTTTTCACCGGCGCCGCCCTTTTCCACGGCGTAGACGAACACGCCCTGGGTCACGTTGATGTTGTACTGGGCAGCCATCTGCTCGGTCATACTGCCGGCCTTGATGGCCATGTAGGCCTTATCGGTGACCTGGCCGTTTTCCATGATGTCGGTGATGATGGTCTGGACATCGCTGATGGGGATGGCAAAGCCGATGCCCTCCACGGTGGTGTTGGAATAGCTGGAATACTTGGCGGACACAATGCCCACTACCTCGCCGTACAGGTTCATCAGGGGGCCGCCGGAGTTGCCGGGATTGATGGAGGCGTCCACCTGGATCATGTTGAAGGGGGTGCCGTCCACGTTGATGGCCCGGTCGCAGCAGGACACGATGCCCTGGCTCATGGAGAAGGTCAGCTCGCCCAGGGGATTGCCGATGGCCATCACCGTGTCGCCCACGTTGACGTCGGCGCTCTTGCCCAGGGTCACGGCCTGGAGGCCGGTGGCCTCGATCTTCAGCACGGCCACATCATAGTCGCTGTCGCCGCCCACTACAGTGGCGGGATAGGTATCGCCGTTATACAGGGTGACGTTGACGCTGCTGGCGCCGGACACCACGTGCTGGTTGGTGACGATATAGCCGTCCTGGGTGATGACGAAGCCGCTGCCGGAGGAGGCGGACTGCACCTTCTGGCCGAAGATGTTGGTGGACACGGCGGAGCAGTTGATGGATACCACGCTGTTCACCGTGGAGGCGTACACCTCGGCGGGGGTCATCAGGGTCTGGCCGTCCACGGATTTGACGCTGACGGCGGAAGCCGTGCGGCCGGACTCCTGAATGGTGGCCTTGCCGCCCCGGCGGGCCAGAGACGCGCCGCCGAAGCCGCACAGGCCGCCGATCAGGGCGCAACACAGAACCAGAGTCGTGACCTTGGTGCCGGTCTTTTTCCAGAAGGAGCCCTTTTCCGGCTTGGGGGACTGGGAGTCATCCTGGCGGGTGCCGGTGGTGTAGGCCACAGGCTCCTCCGGGGAGACCGGATCCTCCGGCTGGGATGCCGGCTGCCAGCTGGTCTGGCTGGGGTCGGGCTGTCCGGGCTGGGGCTCCCGGTCCTTGGAATAGCTGTAATGATACAGGCTGCTTTCATCGTTGAAAGCGCCCTGATTGTTCTCGTCGTTGACACCGCTATACATAACTGTGAACCTCCTATTGTCGGGCGGGGCGGAATGTGGTATGATGTGGTATCATGCTCCGCCGCCGCTGTGGTTTTCCTTCCGATGGTTTATAGTATACGCGGAAACCTTAAGCGAAGCTTTAAGAAACGGCGGAAAAATTTGAACATTCTATGAAGAAAGGGGGCGGAAGCCCATGGTCAGGATCGAGGGGCTGAAGCTGGCCCCGGGCCAGGATGAGCAGCTGCTGCGGGGCAAGGCCGCCCGGCTGCTGCGGGTGCCGGAGGGGGACATTCTGTCCCTTCAGGTGCTGCGCCGGGCCATCGACGCCCGGGAGGAGCTGCACTTTGTCTATACGGCGGCGGTGACCCTGCGGCAGGAGAAGGCCGCACTGCGGCGGATCCGGGACCGGCGGGTAACGCCGTATACGCCGGAGCTATACCGGCTGCCGGAGACCCTGGCGGCCCCCGAGACGCCGCCGGTGGTCATCGGGGCCGGTCCGGGGGGCCTGTTCGCGGCCCTTGTTCTGGCCCGGTGCGGCCTGCGGCCCATCGTGCTGGAGCGGGGACAGGACGCCGTGACCCGGCAGCGGGACGTGACGTCCTTCTGGCGCACCGGGGTGCTGGATCCGGAGTCCAACGTACAGTTCGGCGAGGGCGGCGCCGGGGCCTTTTCCGACGGAAAGCTGAACACCGGCACCCGGGACCGGCGGCACCGGTGGATTTTGGAGCAATTGGTATCCTGCGGCGCGCCGGAGAGCATCCTGGTGGACGCCAAGCCCCATGTGGGCACGGATATGCTCCATGTGACCCTGGTGAACCTGCGGCGGCAGCTGCTGGACCTGGGGGCTCAGGTGCGGTTCGGCCACCGGGTCACCGGACTGCGGGTCCGGGACGGGGCCTTGGAGGGGCTGGAGGTGTCGTCGCCGGAGGGGAGCTATGTGCTGCCGGCCCGGCAGGCGGTGCTGGCTCTGGGCCACAGCGCCCGGGATACCTTTGAGATGCTCCACGCCGCCGGGGTGCGGATGGAGCAGAAGCCCTTCGCCGTGGGGGTGCGCATCGAGCACCGGCAGGCGGATATGGACGCGGCGCAGTACCGGAGGTTTGCCGGGCACCCGTGCCTGCCCGCCGCCGGCTATAAGCTGTCGTGCCACCCGGAAAATGGGCGCAGCGCCTTCTCCTTCTGCGTCTGCCCGGGAGGACAGGTGGTGGCCGCCGCGTCGGAGGAGGGCCGGGTGGTCACCAACGGCATGAGCGCATATGCCCGGGACCGGGAGAACATCAACGGCGGCCTGCTGGTGAACGTGACCCCGGCGGACTTCGGCAGTAGCCATCCCCTGGCGGGCATCGCCTTCCAGCGGCGGCTGGAGGAGGCGGCCTTCCGCCTGGGCGGCGGAGGCTATGCGGCTCCCTGCCAGCGGGTGGAGGATTTTCTGGCCGGGCGGCCCTCCACGGGACCGGGACGGGTGATCCCCAGCTATCGGCCCGGGGTCCGGTGGACGGACCTGCGGCAGTGTCTGCCGGAGTTCGTGTGGCAGACTATGGCCCTGGCGCTGCCGATGCTGGATGGAAAGGTCCGGGGCTATGCCCAGGGGGACGCCGTGCTGACGGCGGTGGAGACCCGGTCGTCGTCGCCGGTGCGGATCATACGAGACAACAGCGGTCAGTGCAATGTCCGGGGGCTGTACCCCTGCGGCGAGGGGGCGGGCTATGCCGGAGGCATCCTGTCCGCCGCCGCAGACGGCATGCGCTGCGCGGAAAAAATATGGGAGGTATACGGCAAATGAGAAAAATCGCGGTGATGGAGGACTTCCTGACGCCGGAGCGCCGGAAAAAGGTGCTGGATACAGCGGAAAAGTGCGGCTTTGCGGTGGATTTTTACGGGCGGGGCGCGGCCCCGGCCCAGGGTCTGGAGCAGTATGAGATCATTTACGGCTGGTGCAATCCCCAGGACCTGAAGCGGGCCACGGGGCTGAAGTGGTACTGCTGCGGCTTCGCCGGGGTGGACCAGCTGTCCGACGACAGCCTGTACGCCAGCCCCGACGTGGTGCTGTCCAACTCCTCCGGAGCCTACGGTCTTACCATCAGCGAGCACATCCTCATGGTGACGCTGATGCTGCTGCGGCGGATGCCGGAGTTCCAGGACATCGTCCGGCGGCGGGAATGGGTGTCGGAGCTGCCTATGCGGTCCATTTACGGCAGCCGCATCACGGTGCTGGGGGCCGGGGACATCGGCACCAACTTCGCCCGGCGGGCCAAGGCCCTGGGAGCGGGACACATCTGCGGCGTGTCCCGCAGCGGCCGGAACCCGGACCCCGCCTATGACCGGATGCTGCCCCAGGAGCAGCTGGACCAGGTGCTGCCGGAGACGGAGATCCTGGTGATGGCTCTGCCGTCGGTGGCGGACACCGTAGGCATCCTCAGCCGGGAGCGCATTGCCCTGCTGCCCCGGGACGCCATTGTGGTGAACGTGGGCCGGGGCACCGCCATCGACCAGGAGGCCCTGATGGAGGCCCTGAACGCCGGGCGCATCGCCGGGGCGGCCCTGGACGTGGTGGTGCCGGAGCCGCTGCCCAGGGAGCACCCCCTGTGGAGTACCCGGAACCTGCTGCTGACGCCTCACATTTCGGGGAATATGTCCCTGGGCTACACCTGCGACATCAACGTGGACATGTTCTGCCGGGATCTGGAAAACTACGCCGCCGGCCGTCCCCTGGAGCACCGGGTGGACCGGAAGCGGGGCTATTAAAAGCTTGTCCAAAAAGGCTTGCACGCAGCTTGTCAAAAAAGTCGTTTTGACAAGCTGCGTGCGGTTTTTCAGAACTTAGAAAGTTCTGAAAAACCTGTGATTGCAAACGAAAGACACCCCTGATGGGTTTCTTTCGTAACTATCTTCCTTTCCGATGGCGGAAGATTTCCGGGTTTTTTGACAGTCTCAACAGGGCCGCCCGGAAGGGCGGCCCTGCTGCTTTATATTACTGCTTTGACGCCTGCTTCATGGACAGGCTGATGCGGCGCTTCTTTTCGTCCACCTCCAGGACCGTCACCTTTACCACGTCTCCCACGGACACCACCTCCGACGGGTGGCGGATGAACTTATTGCAGACCTGGGAGATGTGCACCAGGCCGTCCTGGTGGACGCCGATGTCCACGAACACGCCGAAATCCACCACATTGCGGACGGTACCCGTCAGCACCATGCCGGGGGCCAGGTCCTTAATGTCCAGCACGTCCGTTCGCAGAATGGGGGCAGGCAGGTCGTCCCGGACGTCCCGGCCGGGCTTGGCCAGCTCCGCCGCCACGTCCCGCAGGGTGGGCACGCCAATGTCCAGCCGGGCGGCGGTCTCCTCCCAGCCCAGGGCCTTCACCTTCTGGGGCAGGTCCGCCAGCCTCCCGGCGGACACATCCGCCAGCGTATAGCCGCACAGGGCCAGCAGTCCCTCCGCGGCGGCGTAGCTCTCCGGATGGACGCCGGTGTTGTCCAGCACAGACTTGCTCTCCGGCACCCGCAGGAAGCCCGCTGACTGCTGGAAGGCCTTGGGTCCCAGCTTGGGCACCTTCAGAAGCTGGCGGCGGCCGGTGAAGGCGCCGTTTTCCTCCCGGTATTTCACAATATTTTTGGCGGTGGCGGCGTTCAGGCCGGACACCCGGCCCAGCAGGCTGGCGGAGGCGGTGTTCACGTCCACGCCCACGGCGTTGACGCAGTCCTCCACCACCCCGGACAGCGTCTCGTCCAGCCGCTTCTGGGGCATATCGTGCTGATACTGGCCCACGCCGATGGCCTTGGGGTCGATCTTCACCAGCTCGGCCAGGGGGTCCTGCATCCGCCGGGCGATGGACACGGCGCTGCGCAGGTTCACGTCATACTCCGGGAACTCCTCCGCCGCCAGCTTGCTGGCGGAGTATACGGAGGCCCCGGCCTCGTTGACCATCATATAGCTGACGCCGCCGCCCAGCTGCCGGATCATCTCCACCGCCATCTGCTCGGTCTCCCGGCTGGCGGTGCCGTTGCCGATGGCAATATGGGTGACGCCATGGCGGCGTACCAGGCGGGACAGCCGGTCGATGGCCTCCTGCTTCTGGCGGGGGCCGTAGGTGGGGTACACCACGGCGGTGTCCAGCACCCGGCCGGTGCCGTCGATGACCGCCACCTTGCAGCCGTGGGCATAGCCGGGGTCCAGGCCCATGGTGACGTGGCCTTTTACCGGGGGCTGCATCAGCAGAGGCTTCAGGTTCAGGCCGAAGTTGGCGATGGCCCCCTCGCAGGCGGCGTCGGTCAGGTCGGACCTGGCCTCCCGCTCCAGGGAGGGGTAGATCAGCCGGTCATAGGCATCCTCGCAGGCGGCCTTGATAAACTCCATAGCCCGGGACCCGGGCTTGACCACCGCCCGGCGCAGAGTCATCAGACCCAGCTCCCGGTCCAGCAGCACGGTGACGGAGAGGACGCCCTCCTTTTCGCCCCGGTTGATGGCCAGGACCTGGTGCCCGGCCAGCTTGGCGATGGGCTGGTCAAAGTCGTAATACAGCCGGTAAACGGTGTCCTCCTCCGTGGCGGCCTGGCTGCGCAGGCGGCCCTGGCGCTGCATCAGCCCGCGCAGGGTCTTGCGGATGGCGGCATCGTCCGACAGCAGCTCTGCCACGATGTCGTTGGCCCCCTGGAGGGCGTCGGCCAGAGTCTCCACCCCCTTCTCCGGGTCCACATAGTCCCGGGCGGCCTCCTCCGGAGCCGGGCAGTCCCGGCCCTGGTCCAGCAGCAGAAGGGCCAGAGGCTCCAGGCCCTTTTCCCGGGCCACGGTGGCCCGGGTGCGGCGCTTCTGTTTATAGGGGCGGTACAGGTCCTCCACCTCCGCCAGGGTGGCGGCGCTGTCGATGGCGGCGGACAGCTCGTCGGTGAGCTTCCCCTGGCCATCGATGGCGTTTTTCACCTCCTGGCGGCGCTGGTCCAGGTTCCGCAGATAGCTCAGCCGGTCCTCCAGGGTCCGCAGGGCGGTGTCGTCCATGCTGCCGTGCAGCTCCTTGCGGTAGCGGGCGATGAAGGGAATGGTGTTGCCCTGGTCCAACAGGTCGATGACGTTCTGCACATGGGCCAGGGGCTTGTCCAGCTCCCGGGCCAGAATTTCGGCAATGGTGGGCATAAAATACTCCTTTCTTCCGGGGAAAAACCGGGACGGAGCCTGTCCGTCCCGGTTTTTTCACTTGTGATACAGGCGCTTGATCTCGTACCGGGGCTGGCAGCTGACGTGGATGCCCAGGCGCTTATACAGCTTCTCGTCCTCCTCGGAGATAATCACGGAGAAGTGGGCGTCGCAGCCCCGGAGGTCGTCCAGCTTCTTCAGCACCCGCTCCGCCAGGGGGTTGGTGACGGCGGAGATGGACAGGGCGATGAGCACCTCGTCGGAGTGCAGCCGGGGGTTCCGGTGGCCCAGGTGGGAAATCTTCATGTCGCTGATGGGGGCGATGATGGACGACGGCAGCAGGTCCAGCTCCTTGTCGATACCCGCCAGGGCCTTGATGGCGTTCAGCAGCAGCGCTGCCGAGGGTCCCAGCAGGGAGCTGTTCTTTCCGGTGACCACCCGGCCGTCCGGCAGGACCATGGCCCCGGCGGGGGCGGCGGTCTCCTCCGCCTTTTTCAGGCAGGCCGCCACGGCGGGGCAGATATCCGGCGTGACCCCGGCCTGCTGCATGATGATCTCCAGCTTGCGCACCACATCGTCGTCGCACTTGCCCCGGACCCGGTCCACCATTCCGGCATAGTACCGGCGGAGGATCTCCATCCGGGAGGCCTCCTGGCATACCGCATCGTCCACAATGGCGAAGCCCGCCATGTTCACGCCCATGTCCGTGGGGGACTGATAGGGGGACGTGCCCTGAATCCGCTGGAACATGGCGTTGAGCACCGGGAAAATCTCCACATCCCGGTTGTAGTTCACGGTGGTCTTGCCGTAGGCCTCCAGGTGGAAGGGGTCGATCATGTTCACGTCGTTCAGGTCCGCCGTGGCCGCCTCATAGGCCAGGTTCACCGGGTGCTTCAAAGGCAGGTTCCAGATGGGGAAGGTCTCATACTTGGCGTAGCCCGCCCGGACGCCCCGCTTGTTCTCGTGATACAGCTGGCTCAGGCAGGTGGCCATTTTGCCGCTGCCGGGGCCGGGAGCCGTCACCACCACGATGGGGCGAGTGGTTTCGATATAGTCATTTTTGCCCAGGCCGTCGTCGGACACGATGTGGGCCACGTCCGAGGGGTATCCGGCAATGGGATAGTGGCGATAGCTCCGGACGCCCAGGGCCGTCAGCCGCTTGATGAAGGCGTCCGCCGCCGGCTGCCCGGCGTACTGGGTGATGACCACGGAGCCCACATAGAACCCCAGGCCCCGGAACACGTCCATCAGCCGCAGCACGTCCTCGTCATAGCCGATGCCCAGGTCGCCGCGGATCTTCTTCTTTTCGATGTCTCCGGCGCAGATGGCCACCACGATCTCCACCTCGTCCCGGATGGAGGCCAGCATCCGGATCTTGCTGTCCGGCTGGAACCCCGGCAGCACCCGGGAGGCGTGGTAATCGTCGAACAGCTTGCCGCCGAACTCGATATACAGCTTGTCGCCGAATTGCTCCCGCCGGGCCCGGATGTGCTGGGCCTGGAGGGCCAGGTATTTGTCGTTATCAAAACCGATTTTCATATGTGCTCCCTCTTTCTGGTGATTGCTTCAACCCAACTATTATACACGACCGGGCCCGGGGAGAAAAGGCCTTTTTGCATTTTCCCCTCCGGCAAATTTGCCGGTTTTCGGGGCGGGATTTTGGGCGAAACGCGCCGTTGCGTTTTGCCCCCGGCGGGGGTATACTAAAAGGTACACCACATATGCAGGAGGATGCACACCATGCGCTTTCAGGTTTTGCTGAAAAAGGAAAACGTTCCGGGGACCAATTTCTTCCCCTTTTTCGAGACCGACGACATCCAGGAGGCCAAGGACTTCGCCATGCGCCTGGCCTTTGAGGAGTTCAACCTGGTGAAGGTCATGGACACCAAGCGCCAGGAGCTGGTGCGGGACTTTGACGCCGCCATCTATCGGGAGTAACGCGAATACGGACAAAAAAGAGGCGCTGCCGCGGCAGCGCCTCTTCTCAATTGGTGGATCGGGTAAATCAGAACCACAGGCCCCAGGCCAGGAAGCCCAGGCAGGCCACCACGCCGGTGAACAGCAGAACGATGACCAGATAGCCCATGATATCCCGGGCAGACAGCTTGGCAATGCCCAGAGCAGGCAGAGCCCAGAAGGGCTGGATCATGTTGGTCCACTGGTCGCCCCAGGCAATGGCCATGGCGGTGCGGCCGGCGTCGATGCCCAGGTTGGCGCCGGCGGGCATCATGATGGGACCCTGAACGGCCCACTGGCCGCCGCCGGAGGGAACGAAGAAGTTCACGATACCGGCCGCCAGGAAGGACAGCATGGGGAAGGTGACGTTGTTGGAGATGTTCACGAAGAACTCGGAGATCACGCCCGCCAGGGACACGCCCTCGGCATTGGCGGCCACCATCATGCCCATGATACCGGCATAGAAGGGGAACTGCAGCAGAATACCGGCGGCGCCGGCAGCAGCCTCGCCGATGGCGTCCACGTAGCGGCGCAGGTCACCGTGGAGCAGGATGCCCAGGAACAGGAAGATCATGTTCACGATGTTCAGGCCCAGGGTGAAGCCGTTCTGGACGAAGTAGTAAACGATGTAGGCAAACCCGGACACCACCAGGATCACCCACAGGATCTTGGAGTGCTCGATGCGGTCAGCGGGGGTCTTGATCTCGTAGGTCTTGTCCTCCTCATCCTGCAGCAGGGTGGGGTCGATGCAGACGGTGTGGGCCTTGTCGGGATGCATGGCGTAGTTGATGAAGGGCATGGCGATCAGGATCACGACGCACATGATGATGTTCACAGGGTGGAACACGGTGGCGGTGATGGGGGCCTGATAGGTCACCTCACCGAAGGCCTTGCCGGCCACCAGGTCCAGGGGGATGGAGCCGGACAGACCCGCGTGCCAGATCACGAAGCCGGAGTAGGCGGAGGCGATCAGCAGAGGATAGTCCACGGTGGGAACGCGGCGGACCACTTCCTTGGCCAGCAGAGCGCCCACCACCAGGCCGAAGCCCCAGTTCAGCCAGCAGCAGATGGTGGAGACCATGGTGGTGATCACGATGGCCTGCATGTTGTTGTGGCACAGACCCGCCACAGCCCGCAGGGCCTTGCGGCAGGGCTTGGCGGAAGCCATGGCGGAACCGAATACCAGAACCAGGGCCATCTGCATGGAGAACGCCAGCAGGCCCCAGAAGCCCTTTGCGTCGCCCCAGGCGTTGAGCACCTTCAGCGGACCCATTCCCGTGGCAAACATGGCGCCGATGAAAACGATGATGCTCAGGATGATGGCGAACAGGAAGGCATCCGGCAGCCAGCGATTGACCACGCGAACGCAGCCGTTGGTGAATTTCTTGAACACAGACTCACTCTCCTTAATTTGGGGGCGCGGCGCACCGCGCTGTTTCGTTTTCCGGTCCGCCGCCCTATACGCAGCGGACCCGTCTATGTTAATTCTATAACAGTCACAGAATGTTTACAATTGCCAAATCGCTGAATTTTTAACGAACATTTTGTGAAGTGTTACAGATTTCTCGGATTTTTCATATATCACGCTAAAATATCGCAGAAAAGCATAAAGAATCAATAAAGTAATGGAGTTTTCGCGTTAAGTTTTTGGTTGGAGTCACCGAGCGGCAGAGCAATAAAAACGGATGAGATTCTCCGCTGCGGCGGACAGATTTTCCCGGCAGGAAACCCGCACCTGCTCAAAGGGCAAGGGCAGAGGATTGATGGGGAAGGCGGCGGTGAGGCCCAGCTCATAGGCCCGGGGCAGGGCGGAGACGTCCACCGCCCCGGCCAGGGCCGCGCAGGGAACTCCCAGCTCCCGGGCCCGCCGGGCCACGCCGATGACGGCCTTGCCGCCCAGGCTCTGGCTGTCCAGCCTGCCCTCGCCGGTTATGATCAGGTCCGCGTCCGCCGCCAGACGGGGAAAATCCGCCGCGTCCAGCAGCATCTCCACCCCCGGCCGCAGCCGGGCGTTCAGCAGGGCCGCCGCCCCTGCGCCGAAGCCGCCTGCCGCGCCGCCGCCGGGCATGTCCAGCACGTCCCGGCCCGTGTCCCGGCGCAGCACCGCCGCCAGATGGGCCAGGCCCGCGTCCAGCAGCTGCACCATGTCCGGGTCCGCCCCCTTCTGGGGGCCGAACACGGCGGCAGCGCCCCGGGGGCCGCACAGTGGGTTGTCCACGTCGCACAGCACCGTCACCGGCGGCAGAGGCTCCAGGTTTTCGGCGCAGATGCGGTGGATATCCACCAGGGTACCGCCGGTGGGGACAAAGGTCCGGCCCCGGCGGTCGTAAAATTCCACGCCCAGGGCAGCGGCGGCGCCGCAGCCGCCGTCGTTGGTGGCGCTGCCGCCCAGGCCCAGCAGCAGACGCCTGGCCCCATGGCGGGCGGCGTGCAGCAGCAGCTGGCCCACGCCGTAGGTGGTGGCCTCCGCCGGATGCAGGTCCGTTCTGGCCAGAGGCAGTCCTGCGGCGGCTGCCAGCTCCACAACGGCGGTGCCGTCAGGCAGCAGGCCGTAAAACCCCGGCGCCGTGCCGCCATAGGGGCCCGTGCAGGGGCATTCGATCCGCTGGCCGCCGCAGGCCGCCAGAAACGCCTCCACCGTACCCTCGCCGCCGTCGGCCAGGGGGATGGAGAGCACCTGTGCCCCGGGATCCGCCCGCCCGATGGCCTCCCGGGCCACGGCGCAGAAGTCCCGGGCGGACAGGGTGCCCTTGAAGGAATCGGGGATGAGAATGTATTTGTGCATATTGCACCTCCCGGTGTAGCTTGTTGTCCATAGGATACTCCATCGGGGGGGAAATAACAAGAGGGCGCGGCCCAGCCGCGCCCTCTTGGGGGTGTCCTCCCAATTGTACCATTTTCGGCGGCAATTCGTGCCCCTTCCCCGGCCCGCCGAGGGCAGCGGGCCCTACGGACTTGGCTCTCCCTCTGTGAGAGCTGTCGGCGCAGCCGACTGAGAGGGCCCGCGTCCCCCCCCGCCTTTTGTTCACCGGATCTCGATGGCCCCTACCGGGCAGCTGTCTGCCGCCTCCTGGGCCGCCAGCCGGCACTCCTCCGGCACCGGGCCGCTGATGGCCCGGGCGGGTTCCCCGGGGTCCAGGGTAAACACGTCCGGGCATACTGCCGGACACAGCCCGCACTGGATGCACGTTTTCGCATGGACCATAGCCTGCATATTCCGCCCCTCCTTTCCGTTGATCTGCCCATAGTCTGCCCCGTTTCCCGGGGAATTATCGCCTGCTGCCTTGCCCGGGGCAACAAATCATGCTATACTGGCCTCATGTGTATAAAAAGGAGTGCATTTCCATGTCTGATACCATCGCCGCCATTGCCACGGCCCCGGGGCCGTCGGCCATCGGGGTGGTGCGCCTGTCCGGGCCGGACACCTGCGCCGTGCTGGACCGGGTGTTCCGCCCGAAAAACGGCCGCCCCATGTCCCGGCAGGAGCCCCGCCGCCTGGTGCTGGGGGACGTGCTGGACCGGGACGGCCAGGTCATCGACAGCGCTCTGGCGGTGCTGTTCCCCGGCCCCGGCAGCTACACCGGCCAGGACTGCGGCGAGCTGCAGTGCCACGGAAGCCCGGTGGTGCTGGACGCGGCCCTGGCCGCCATGCTTGCCGCCGGAGCCCGCCAGGCCAGGGGCGGCGAGTTCACCCGCCGGGCCTTTCTCAACGGCCGCATGGACCTTTTGCAGGCGGAGGCCGTGGCGGACCTGATCGACGCCGAGACCGCCCAGGCCGCCCACAACGCCGTGGGCCAGCTGGAGGGGGTCCTCAGCCGCACCGTGGCGGAGATCTACGACGGCCTCATGGCCATCGTCTCCCGGTTTTACGCCGTGGTGGACTATCCCGACGAGGACATCGGCGACCTCCAGCGGGAGGACATGCTGGATACCCTCCGCCGCGCCGAAAACCGGCTGGAGGAGCTGCTGGCCACCTTCTCCCGGGGAAAGCTCCTGAAATTAGGGGTCCCCACGGTGATCCTGGGCCGCCCCAACGTGGGCAAGTCCTCCCTGCTTAACGCCCTGCTGGGCTATGACCGGGCCATTGTCACCGACGTGGCCGGAACCACCCGGGACACGGTGGAGGAAAAGGTCCGGGTGGGCCATGTGCTGCTGCGCCTGTGCGACACGGCGGGCATCCACCAGACGGAGGACGCCGTGGAGAAGATCGGCGTGGAGCGGGCCCAGGCCGCCGCCCGGCAGGCGTCTCTGGCCCTGCTGGTGCTGGACGGCTCCCGGCCCCTGACCGATGCCGACCGGGAGGCCATGGACCTGGCCCGGCAGGCGCCCAACCTGCTGGTGGCGGTGAACAAATCCGACTTGCCCCGGGCGGTGGACATCGGCCGCCTGGCCGACGAGTTCGACAACGTGGTGTCCCTGTCCGCCCGCAGCGGCGAGGGGGTGTCCGTCCTGTGCGACGCCATCGGGGCCCTGTACCCCGCCGGGGAGGGCCGCCCCGGGGAGCTGCTGACCAATGCCCGCCAGGCCGACGCCGTGTCCCGGGCTCTGGCCTCCGTCCGCAGCGCCCGCAGCGCCCTGCGCATCGGCATGACCCCGGACGTGGTGCTCACCGACGCCGAGGCCGCCCTGGAGGCTCTGGGGGAGCTGAACGGAAAACACATCCGGGACGACCTGATCCAGACCATTTTCTCCCGCTTCTGCGTGGGAAAATAAAAAGACGCAAAAACGCCGGGACAGGGCTTTCTGTCCCGGCCTGTCCCGGGGAAAAATCGGGACAAAACCCGGCTTTTGCGGGACGTCCCGCCGGAAACCGGGACAGCTTTTGGGGAGGTTTTATGGACATGAGTGAGGCAAAGAAAAAGGACCAGCTGCCCGCCTGCCCGGTGGAGACCACGCTGACCTTGATCGGCGACAAGTGGAAGGTGCTGATCCTCCGGGACCTGATGCCGGGCACCAAGCGCTTCGGCGAGCTGAGAAAATCTGTGGGTGATGTGTCCCAGAAGGTGCTCGCCGCCCAGCTGCGGGACATGGAGAAAAGCGGCCTGGTCCACCGGGAGGTCTATGCCGAGGTGCCGCCCCGGGTGGAGTATTCCCTGACCCCGCTGAGCCGGAGCCTGAAGCCCATTCTGGACTCCATGTGGGCCTGGGGCGAGGGATACAAGGCATCCCTGGAATGAAAAAACGCCGTGAAGCGCTTGAAAAAAAGAAGCGCTTCGGGTAGCTGTTCATAAAACAGGTTTCACGAAACAAATAATGTGACAGTTGCCAGACAAGGGTTGCTGACAAAGGGGTATGTGCCGTAATGGTACATACCCCTTTAGCTTGGAAGCATTTTTTCATTTACAGACCTGAAAAACAGGGCGCTTGGATAAAGGCAAATGAAATCCGCAAAATATTTTTCGGTCCGGAAAACCAATTACACGAAATCGTGTGCCGCGAAACCGTAAACACAGAACACGGTTTCGGAAAGGGTCTTACGGATTAGAACATAATCCCATGGTTTCACAAAACGGCAAGTGTGTCGATTCGAATAGCGCATCATGCTCGGCTCTCAGAATCGCCCAGAACGGGAATCTTGCTTTTCGCATCTGTCTACACGGACGGTAGACAGAACACAGAAAAATATGCCGTGATAAAGGTTAAAAATCAAGGAATTTCTTCGCTGTAAGCAACGCAGGCGGACTGCCGCTTACGATGATACTCCTTGCAAAGATTCGGCTTCAGAGTGCAGATAAGTGCCGATTTTGACGCTTATTTTGAAGTCGCCGGAGCAGCGAAAAGGGCCTCTGCTGATACCAGATTGAGTATCAACAGAGGCTCTTTTCACCTGTGCACTGGGGTTATTCCAGCTCAAACGCACCGGTATACAAACGATAATACACACCCTTTTGCGCAATCAGCTGATCGTGTGTGCCGCGTTCAATAATGCGGCCCTGGTCAAGCACCATGATCGCATCAGAGTTGCGGACAGTGGACAGCCGGTGTGCTATTACAAATACAGTGCGCCCCTGCATGAGGTTATCCATACCCTGCTGGACAAGCGCCTCTGTGCGGGTATCGATAGAGGATGTAGCCTCGTCCAAAACCATAACGGGAGGGTCTGCAACGGCGGCGCGGGCAATGGAAATCAACTGCCGCTGCCCCTGACTGAGTGAGGCGCCATTCTGTGTCAGGACCGTCTGGTATCCATCCGGAAAATTCCGGATAAAGGCATCTGCGTTGCTCAGCTTTGCAGCAGCGATACACTCCTCATCTGTTGCATCCAGCCTTCCGTAACGGATGTTGTCCATGATCGTTCCGGTGAACAGGTTCACATCTTGCAGCACGACTCCCAGACTCCGGCGAAGATCCGGTTTTCTGATCTTACTGATGTTGATGCCGTCATAACGGATCTTTCCGTCGGCTATATCATAAAAGCGGTTGATGAGATTGGTAATGGTTGTCTTGCCGGCACCGGTTGCGCCAACAAAGGCAATCTTCTGCCCCGGTTTTGCGTATAGCTCAATATTGTGCAGCACCAGCTTCTTCTCCGTGTAGCCAAAGTCAACGTCATGAAATTCAATATTACCCCGGAGCTGTGTATAGGTCAGCGTGCCGTCATGGTGCAGATACTTCCACGCAGGGATTCCGGTATGACCGTCCGTTTCTATGTATGCGCCATTCTGCTCAACGACGTGCGTAAGCGTTACATATCCATCGTCCTGCTCAACCGGCTCATCGATCAGCTGGAAAATACGCTCTGCACCGGCAAGGGCCATCGAGATCAGACTGATTTGCTGAGACACCTGAGAAACCGGCATGCAGAAGGTCTTGGAAAGATTCAGAAAGGCAATAATCAGTCCTACCGTGATCGTTTTGGAGCCGTTCAGCGCCAGCAGACCGCCAATCAGCGCGATCAGAACATATTGCAGATTTCCCAGCTGCATGATAAGGGGCATCAGCACATTGCCATATTTGTTTGCATTGGCCGAATCGCTGCAAAGAGCCTCGTTGCGCTGCCGGAATCCCTCTTTGGCATGCTCTTCATGGCAGAAAACCTTAATGACCTTTTGCTCGTTGATCATCTCTTCAATATATCCGGTGATATTTCCGAGGCTTGTCTGCTGATGGACAAAGTAACGGGCACTGCTGCCGCCGACCACCTTGGTGCTATAAACCATCAGAGCCGTAAAAGCCAGCACTACCAGAGTAAGAGGAACGCTGCTTGCCAGCATGGACGCTAGAATGACAACAATCGAAATCACTGCCAGAATCAGCTGCGGCAGTGCCTGACTGATAAACTGCCGGAGCGTGTCCGTATCGTTTGTATAGTAGCTCATGATGTCGCCGTGCGTATGGGTATCAAAATAACGGATCGGCAGCTTCTGCATATGTGCAAACATTTCATCCCGGATGCTTTTCAAGGTTCCCTGAGACACCTTGACCATCAGCTGGTTATACAGCAGCGTGCCGAGTACGCCGCACAGATAAATCACCCCGACTGTCAGGATCGAACGCAGCAGCCCCGAAAAGTCCGTGCTGCCCGTAGTAAGCAGGGGTGTGATATAGCCGTCCACCAGTGTCTTCAAGAACAAAGAGCTTGCCACAGTTGCACCCGCACTGACGAAAATGCAGAACAACACGGCGGCGAAGGTGGCCTTGTACCGGCTGATGATATAGGAAAGCAACCGCTTTGCCATTTTTGCAGTATTCGCAGTATTCGCCTTAGGCTTCATCATGGCCGTTATCTCCTTTCGTCTGTGAAATATAGATATCATGATAAATCTCGTTGGACGCTAAAAGCTGTTCATGCGTCCCGTAACCGGAAATACGTCCGTCATCCAATACCAGAATCGCATCTGCATCCTGAACCGACGAAATGCGCTGTACGATAATGATTTTTGTCGTATCCGGAATTTCTTCCCGGAACGCTTTGCGAATCAGGGCATCGGTTTTTGTATCGACGGCGCTCGTTGAATCGTCCAACACCAGAATAGCGGGCTTTTTCAGCAGGGCGCGGGCGATGCACAGCCGCTGCTTCTGTCCGCCTGAAACATTGGTGCCGCCCTGTTCAATATAAGTATCATACCTGTCAGGAAAGGCTTCAATGAAGGAATCCGCCTGTGCCAGCTGGCAGGCATGGACGATCTCTGCATCAGAAGCATTTTCGTTTCCCCAACGCAGATTTTCCTTGATTGTTCCGCTGAACAGCTCGTTCTTTTGCAGAACCATTGCGACCTGATCTCTCAGCGCATGGATATCATAGGCCCGGACATCGGTTCCGCCTACGCTGACGGAACCCTCCGTTGCATCGTATAGCCGCGGGATCAGCGACACCAGCGTAGATTTGCAGCAGCCGGTGGAACCGATGATGCCAAGGGTAGACCCTGCGGGGATGCACAGAGAAATATCATGCAGACATTCCTTCGTGCGATCTCCCTGATAGCTGAATCCCACATGATCAAAGATGACCTCCCCGCTTTTAACCGTCATAACAGGGGCATCCGGATTTTTCAGCGTTGGTTCTTCGTCCAGCAGTTCCATAATACGTTCGGAGGAGGCCCGGGCCATATTGATCATAACCAGCACCATGGAAAGCATCATTAAGCTGTTCAGTGCGCTCATGGCATAGGCGATCATGCTGGACAACTCGCCTGTGGTCAGCTCCGTCGCTCCGCTCAGCACGATCATACGTGCGCCGAACCAGCTGATCAAAAGCATGCAGGCGTAAATTGCAAACTGCATCAACGGCATATTCCATGCAACAATACTTTCTGCTTTTCGGAAGACCTTATAGATTTTTTCGGATATCTTTCTGAATTTTTTGCCTTCATAATCCTCCCGCACGAAGCTTTTGACCACACGGATTCCGGAAAGGTTTTCCTGTACGTCGCCGTTCAGTTCATCATAAATCCGGAACACACGCTCAAAGCAGGGGTGCGAAAAATGAACGATCAGGTAAAGCCCCACGCCCAGAATCGGGATAGCAACCAGATAGTACAGCGACAGCTTTGCGCTGACCAGAAACGCAGCCACCAGCGAAAACAGCAGCGTAAACGGCGCACGGACCGCAATGCGAATGATCATCATAAAGGCGTTCTGAACATTGGTCACATCAGTGGTCAGCCTTGTGACGATGCCGGACGTGGAAAACTTATCAATATTGGCAAATGAATAGGTCTGAATCTTATCAAAGAGGTCCTGCCGGAGATTTTTGGCAAAGCCTGCGGATGCCGTGGCGCAGAAGGCACCTGCCAGCACGCCGCTCAGCAATCCGATGAGAACACATACGATCAACGCTGTGCCGGTGCTGCGCATCACGGCCATATCACCGCTGGAAATACCCTCGTCGATCAGCTTTGCCATGAGGAACGGAATCAGAACCTCCATGATTACCTCTACCACGACAAAGACCGGCGTCAGGATGCAGTCTCTTTTATATTCCCGAATTGATCGGGCCAACTTTTTTATCATCGTCTCTCCTCCTTGTTTTCTTCTTCACTCTGAGCTGGTGTAAAATGGGAGCACAGGCCCTGAAGCGCGTGGTTGATGCGGTGCAGCTCGTCTTTCGAAAACCTCTTCTCAAAGTCCTGCTTCAGGAGCGCATTCATGCGTTCCAGCTCTGCTCTTCCGCGCTGCGTCACGGCTACCATTTTGCAGCGTTGATTGCCCGGTATATGATATTGCAGGGCGTAACCGCTTTCGCACAAAGCTTTCAGATGCTGACTTACGGTTGGCTTTTGCAGATTGCAAAGCTCGGCGATCCGGCGCTGCGGCATTTGTCCGTTTTTTGAGAGCAGATACAAAATCATGTACTGCCCGCGTGAAACTCCGATGCCATGATGACTGACGTTTGCATCAAAGCTGCGCCCCAGCAGGATATACAGTGTATGCACGGAAGCATAAAATCTGTAGCTGTCATTATCCAATCCCGTGTCCTCCTTCTGCAAGAATCATTCGCTTGCGAACGGTTCATAGTATAACACTTTGTTTTGCATAAGTGAATTTGAAAAAGGTCAATATCATTAGATGATATCTAATATTCTATTGAAAAGTTCGCAGCAAAACAGTATACTGTTAACGGAAAGCGATCCATGTGAGGAGGTTCTGCCATGAATACACAACAGCTTCGCTGCTTTGTCTGCGTCGCCGAATATCTGAATTTTACAAAGGCGGCAAACGAGCTGTATCTTACCGTACCGACCGTCACACACCACGTCCAGAGTCTGGAAGAAGAACTCGGCACAAAGCTGTTTGAGCGAACGTCCCGCATGGTCCGGCTGACCGAATCAGGGAAAGCCTTTTATGTCGATGCAGCCGAGATCCTGACGCGTATGGAACTCTCCTTCAAGCACGTCCAGAAGGCAGAGGAGAGCCGTGTCACGTTCTTTCGGATTGGCTGCGTCAGTCGTGCTGAATTGCCGCGCCTCGCTGCACCGCTTGCCGCTCTGCGCATGAAGTATCCGACGATTTGTCCGCGCATTGTCATAGATGGCTACTTTGGCCTGAAAAAGCTGTTTGAGGACGGTCAGCTTGATTTGCTGCTGGTGTCCCGTGAAATTGCAGATCAAATTCGTGGAGGCACCTTCCACAAAGTACGCTGCCACACAAGCTATGCCCTGATGTCTCCGGAGCATCCGCTGGCAGGCGGCAATTCTTTTTCCATTGATCAAAGCCGTACAGATTGTCTGATTACCCTTCATCCCAAATTCATACCATTTCAGGTGAGCAATGCGCTGCAAAAGGAAATACTCGTATATCTCCAGTCAAATCCCGGCATCCGCTGCGAGGACGATCAGGAGGCGATTACGTTGGCGCAGGCCGGGTATGGTATTGCAATTTTGCCGGGATTCTGTTTGCCGCCTGACGGCCTGCCCGGACTGACCGTTATGCCGGTACAAGCGGGGAAGGAAATAGACTATGGCTTTGTCTATGCAAAGCGAACCCCGCATATAAAGCTTTTCGAGGCAGAATATACCGCACATCAAGCGCCCTAACTCGCAAGCCTGCTTGCCCTGAGTGATAGACGCTGCGTTGCTGCGCAATTCTCCAGATTTTTAAGGGCTTGGGACTATCCCAAAATGAAAAAACGCGCGTCTCAGATGACAGGTCGGGACGCGCATTTTTTCGGTGTGGGGCCACACCGGATTTGCTTGCTACTCTACAAGGAAATCCCGGTCAACCCACGCCGTTTTCGCAAGTGTAGCTACACTTGCTGTGCTTGCTATTCCTCTAAGAATCGCATTGACTCGAACGTTTGTTCTTGTTATAATTAGGCTGAGAGATTAAAACGTCTTGGAACGCAGCTGATTTTCATTGGCAAATGGCGGCATCGCCGCCTTGATCACCTGCCCGCGCAGCAGAGCATCGCTGTCAAGGACGCGCAGCGAGGCGAAGCCGATTCCTTGACAGCGGTGATCGGCTGTGCGACCCGGCGAACTGCCCGTAATTCTCCTATGAATCCCGGCACATTGCCCAGTGGAATCCCGGAAATTGCCGTGATATACTGAATAACAATAGGTCATATCACACACTTTGCTCCGGGAGATTCATGCGGCATTGCTCGGAAATCTGAATGAAAAGGAAGGTGCAAATGGATAACAAGAAACGTAACGTCCAAGTGGAATCGGACGGCAGCCGCAGCGCCCCCGTTCCTCTCTGGCAGGAGTTACCGCAGATCACGGTACGCCTGGAAGAAGGAAACACCATCTACCGCTTTACTGCCAGTTTTGACGGAACGCACACTCTTCCCGAAAAGGCGGTGAAGCTGATCGACTCCGAGGGGAGTGTGTGATCGTGACCAACAGCAACCTTGTCTTGGCAGACTGTCCTCAGATGATGGAGGAATCTACTATGAAGCAGTCTGACAAAATTACCGCGCTGTATTGCCGCCTTTCCCGTGACGATGAATCACAGGGCGACAGTAACAGCATTGTGAACCAAAAAGCCTATCTCAGCCGATATGCAAAGGAACACAGCTTCCGCAATACGGAGTTCTTTGTAGATGACGGTTACACAGGCGCAAACTTTCAAAGACCGGATTGGCAGCGCATGATGGCGCTGGTGGAAGACGGAAAGAGCGGTACGATCATCACGAAGGACATGAGTCGCATCGGCCGAAATTATCTGGAAGTGGGGATGTATACCGAGATCACATTCCCACAGAATAACGTTCGGTTCATTGCCATCAACAGCGGTGTAGACAGCGCCAACCAGCAGGACAATGAGTTCGTCCCGTTCGTCAACATTATCAACGAGTACTACGTTCGGGACGGCAGCAAGAAGGTGCGTACCTCACTCCAGCTCAAGGGAGAATCTGGCGAGCATCTGACTACAATCCCCCCGTATGGCTACGTCAAAGACACGGATAATTCAGAGCATTGGCTCGTCGATCCGGAAGCGGCACAGGTGGTCAAGCGCATCTTTTCCCTCTGCATGGACGGGAACGGTCCGACGCAGATTGCTCGGATGCTGAAAGAGGATCATGTGTTGACGCCCACCGTTTATCAGGACAGGCAAAAACGAAAAGTCCGCTGCGCTTTGCCTGACAATCCTTACAACTGGAACGGCAGCACCGTTGCCGCAATTCTGGAACGGATGGAATATTGCGGGCATACCGTGAACTTCAAAACGCACCGGCAGTCCTACAAAATCAAGA
>OGLX01000013.1_pt1 | contig 149229 bp, 145 predicted proteins | sample 1572821 | NCBI WGS metagenome assembly OGLX01 (sample SAMEA2581908, study PRJEB24529) | metagenome | biome: Human gut stool | place: China | collected 2011 | reverse complement strand
GCTTCTGCATCGTCGATCATCTTCTTGGCGATGCGGTCTTTGACCGAACCCGCCGGGTTGAAGTATTCCAGCTTTGCCAGGATGGTGGCCTTCAGATCCTCCTGCTTCTCGATGTGGGTCAGCTCCAGCAGCGGAGTGTGACCGATCAGCTGATCTGCGGACGTATAAATCTTGCTCATAAGAATGTTCCTCCCTCTGCGGGCACCCGGCCCGGAACGATTTCGTCTCTCCATATTCCCTGCAAACCAACATCGTTTGTGGGTTTGGTGGTATTATAGCCCTCTTTGCCCCGGTTGTCAATGGAAAAGTGCAAAAAACAGATTGAAAAGTTATAAACCCCATTGTATAATAGGTTAAAATCAAAATTTCTCCCTCCCCTGCGGTTACATCTCCCCTGATCCGGGGGGCGGGCGGGCCGCTCTACGGCGTTGTCGCCTGCGGCTGCTGCCCATTTCCGCAGGACCAACGGTGAGACGGAGAGGTTGCTATACAATAAGGAGTGCACTATGATCGTTTCAACCAAAGGCCGCTATGCGCTGCGTGTGATGATCGACCTGGCCGAGCATCAGGCCGAACGCTATGTCCCGCTGAAAGAGGTCGCCGCGCGGCAGGATATCTCGGAAAAATATCTGGAGAACATCCTGAAAGTCCTGGTGCAGAACGGCTTTCTGGAAGGGCTGCGCGGCAAGGGCGGCGGCTACCGGCTGACCCGCACCCCCGACCAGTACACCGTGGCAGAGATCCTGCTGCTGACCGAGGGCAGCCTTGCCCCGGTGAGCTGCCTGACGCCGGGAGCTCCGGCCTGCGAGCGGATGGCCAACTGCCGCACCTATACGATGTGGAAAGGTCTGAACGACCTCATCGCCGACTACTTCGGCAAGATCACCCTCGCCGACCTCGCCGCACCGGAGCAGGCGGGAAATGATTATGTGATCTGATCCGCATCACCCCGCATAAAAACGCAGAGAGCACAGAGCGGCCCCACAGAGGCCGTCATACCAGCCGCGCCCACGCCAGCCTTCATTCCATGGCAGTGTGAGGAAAAGGAGAATATTTTATGTGGTTTGTTTTTGCGCTGGGCTCTGCGGTATTTGCCGCACTGACTTCCATTCTTGCGAAGATCGGCATTGACGGCGTGAACTCCACGCTGGCCACGGCCATTCGCACCGCCGTTGTGCTCCTGCTGAGCTGGGGCATGGTGTTTCTGACCGGGACGCAGACCGGCATCGGGGACATTTCTCACAAAAGCTGGCTGTTCCTGATCTTATCCGGCCTTGCCACCGGTGCAAGCTGGCTGTGCTATTACCACGCATTGCAGATCGGTGCAGCGTCCAAGGTGGTCCCCATTGATAAACTGAGTGTGGTCATCACGCTGGCACTGGCATTTTTCATCCTGCATGAGCCGTTCACGGCCAAAAGCCTGATTGGCTGTGCGCTCATTGCCGCGGGGACTTTGTTCATGGTATTATAAAAGAGTAGAAACAAAAGAAAAGGCTGCGGCACGTTGTTTTGTGCCGCAGCTTTTTTTGTGATTCTTCCAGTTGGCTGTGTTACGGTCATGCGAGAGGGAAACTTTGGCAAAAAGAGAGCGGGCTGGACGGTGCCAGCCCTCTTGACAAGGAAAAACACAAGGCTCTTTATTATAATAAAGCTATAAGAACAGGATAAAGACAATTATTTGAGATTTTTGAAAAAACGGAAATCATTTTGATGATGTGGAACGTTTTAATAGACAGGAAGGGGGTGAACCGTATCCAGACAGAATTATTGCTGCGGAAAGCGCAGAGCGGAGATACAGGTGCGCTGGACACTCTGATTACATCGTACTATCCACAAATTCTGAACTATTGCCGTTGGCATACAGCGGACGAGCAGCAGGCGCAGGATGCGGCACAGGAAACCTTTTTGAAAGCGGTGCGCTGGCTGGATTCCTGTGGTGGATTTCAGGGGGCATTCCGTCCCTTTCTGTACAAAATCGCAAAAAACATTTGCATCGATCTGAACCGTACGATGGAGCGGACGGAGGTATCGCTGGAGAGCTTGCCGGGCGAACCCGCCTATCAGGAAAGCGGCTTTGCTGCGGCAGAGGAGAAAGCAAACCTGCGAGCGCTGACGGCCCAGCTGGAGCCGGAACAGCGGGAACTGGTATTGCTGCGGTTCGCACAACAGCTTAAATTGCGGGAGATCGCGCAGATCACAGGTCTGCCCCTGCGCACAGTGCAGTCCCGCCTGCGTGCCGCATTGAAAACCTTGAAAATGCAATTGGAAAAGGAGGACTGGAGATGAATCGAGCCTTTGAAAAAGAACTGTCCAGAGCACTGGCGACAGAGCTTGACACAGCCGCACCGAAAACGCTGCTGCGCCGCTGCCGGGCGGAACATGTCGTAAAACAACGGAGTGATTGGCGTGATTTGCTGCACTGCCAGTTCAAATTGCTGGGCTGGAAGGTCTGGGCGCTGGAAGCAATGGCGGCACTGGCGTTGTACAGTGTGGGTCGGGAACTTGCCCTGTGGGAGAAGGCATGGACATTACGCAATGCACTGTTTGGTCTGAGCACACTTGCCATGCTGACAGCCCTGCTCGGTCTGCCGTTTTTATACCGGGCAAGTCAATATAAGATGCTTGAACTGGAACATGCCACATATGCAGGAATCGGTCGTCCGCTGGTGATGCGGTTTTTGCTGCTGCTGGCGGGGGAAACGATCCTGCTGGGAGTGCTGGTACTCAATGTGCGGGCAGCCGTGCCATGGAGCATCGGGCAACTGCTGGCGGTGTTGACCGTGCCATTCCTGACCGCAAACAATGAGCTGCTTCTGCTGCTGCGCTGGGTACGCCCGGAATGGATGATGACCGGGGCTGTACCGCTGTTTGCAGGGCAGCTGTGTTTGCTGCGGTTCGTGCAATTATCGGAACTGCCGAAAGGTCTGCCGCTGGCGGCGGGCGTGCTGGTGCTCTGCATGGTGTTGCAATGCATCCGGCTTGCCGCCCGGTCAGAATATATTGCAGAAGCTTGAAAGGAACAAGTCATGGAACTGAAAATTCAGAATATTACAAAGCGATACCGGGATAAAACGGCGGTGGATGATGTGTCCATCACTCTCACGCCGGGTGTGTGGGGGCTGCTGGGGGCGAATGGTGCAGGCAAAACAACCTTAATGCGGATGCTGGCGGGCATTCTGCGGCCCAGCAGTGGCCGGATTTTGTGCGATGGGGTGGAGATTGGGACGCTTGGTGCGGCCTACCGGGAAAAGCTGGGGTATCTGCCGCAGGAATTCGGGTTTTACCCGGAATTCACGGTGCAGGACTATCTGGAATATATGGCGGCGCTCAAGGGTCTGCCGCGCACAGAGGCTGCCCGGCAGATCGACGCACTGCTGGAGCGGGTAAGCCTCACTGAGGTGCGCCGCAAAAAGATCATAAAGCTTTCCGGCGGTATGAAGCGCCGGGTAGGCATCGCACAGGCACTGCTCAACGACCCGGAAATTCTGATTTTAGATGAACCTACGGCAGGGCTGGACCCCGGAGAACGGGTGCGCTTCCGCAATCTGCTGTCGGAGTTTGCGCAGGAACGGATTGTTCTCATTTCAACGCATATCGTTTCGGATGTGGAATACATTGCAGCTGAAAATGCCGTGATGAAGGCTGGCAAAATCATTGCACAGGACACCACCGAAGGGCTGGTAAAGCAGATCGAAGCCAAGGTCTGGCAGGGAAATATCCCGATGGAACAGCTTGCCCGGTGGGAACACCGACTGCGGGTGGTGAACCTGCGCAACGAGCCGGACGGAACGGTAACATTGCGGTATCTGGCGGATGCACCGCAGCTGCCGGACAGCGTCCCGGCACAGCCCCGGCTGGAAGATCTGTATCTGTGGCTGTTCCCGGAGGAAATGGAGGAAGCAAAATGAATCTGTATCGTTTGGAATTGAAACGTGTGTGCAAAACCCGTATGACAGCTATTCTGCTGGCCATTGCACTGGTGCTGGCCGTGGTCATGGCATATCTGCCGGTGACCTTTATCGGCTGGACGGAACTGGATGCCAGCGGAAACGAAGTGCGTTACACGGGTCTGAAAGCAATCCGGAAACGGCAGGAGCAGCAGGTATCCGGTACCATCACGCCGGATGTCATGCAGGAAGCACTGGAAGCCTATCAGCGGGTGTACCTGCAGTATGATGCAAGCTCCATCAACGATATCCCGGACGAGGTATTTTATAAAGAACTTGCCCGATATCGGCCTCTTGTGAACAACGCAAAGGAAGCCTTTGCCGACCCGAAAACCGGCATGGCACCGGGCGTGATGGGGCTGACCGCAGAGGATATGCAGAACTTTTACAGCCAGCTCCCCAAACGACTGGAATCGGTGATCTGGCTGGAACAAAGCGGAAAGCCCGGCTGTGAGCAGGCGCAGGCCATTGCACAGAAAAAGTTCGATGCTGTACAAAAACCGTTCACCTATTCATTTGGAGTCAGTTCAGACGCAATGGATTACCAGACCCTGTTGAGTTTGCTGCTCACCCTGCTGTGCGCGGTGATTGCGGCCCCGGTGTTTGCATCGGATGCACAGACCGGGGCGCAGGACATCCAACTGTGCACAAAAAACGGCGGTCTGCGGCTAGCAGCGGCAAAGCTAGCGGCGGCGTTTAGTATCACAGGGGCGGCGTATCTGCTCTGCGGCGTGGTGTGGATCCTGGTCACGAATGCTCTATTTGGCTGGGAAAGTACCCAAACTTCCGTGCAATGGCTGTTTTCTGTGACCAGCCTGCTGCCGTATACCGTTGGCCAGATGGAGTGGGTCATGCTGGTGGCAAACTTCCTGATCTTCTTTGCGGAGGTGGCCTTTGTGCTGATGGCATCCGTATGGGCCAAGAACAACCTGACCGCTTTGTCTGTGGCGCTGATCAGTGTGGTGGCACCGCTGATTGTTTATATGGTCGTGCCGGGCTCCTTTGGAGAATGGCTGTCCACCCTGATTCCGGCAGGGGGCATTGGGCTTTCCAATGCATTGCTGTATAAAATGATCGGCTTTGATTTTCTCTATGCAGGCGGGCATGCTTTCTTTCAGGCAGATGTACTGCTGGCATCGGCACCGATCAAGATCGTTCTGCTCGTTGGACTGGCAATATGGGGGTATCTGCGAAAGACCAAGGTGGCTTAAAAGGAAACGCTACTGAAAAAGTTCATCGGATGCATAGAAAACTGCATCGGATGAACTTTTGTGTCCTAAGCTCCCTGCCATGAATCATGGTTGTTGATGTACATTTGATGATTGTTGCACATCGACTTTTCTTAATTAAAGCTTATCGCATTTGTAACATTCTTTCCACAACTTTCTCGTATTATCTTTCAATAACAAGCACGAAGGCAGGTACACCATGTTTCCACAGTGTACCTGCCTTTTTCGTCTTTACGGGTTCGGTGTACCTACTACACCAATCCGCCTATTCGATTCTTACACCACACCGCTTTGTAAGGCTCCTTTTCGGGAAAACGTCCCAAAATTGGTGTAGTTGTGGTGTAGTACCGCAGATATCGACCGAATTTCGTTTGAAAATTCATCGTATCTGCGTTTTAATTTTACGCTTTACTGCTCAATCGGCTTCATGGTGGGGACTTGCCAAACGCGATTTTTCTCTATTTTCATATTGTGTTGTCTACTGTCCAAAGCAACGAACAGTAGCCGTTTTTCTGCCCTTTTGCGTTTTGTCTGCTTTTGTCACATGACATTCATTTGATATAAAACGTGATATAAACCCGGCGGCGTACAAGAGCCATTTTCCAGCATGAAAAAATCCCGCCGGGATGTTCCAGCGGGATGGTGCGCAGATTACGATATTTTGATTTTGCCTTGCAGATTTTCAAAGGATTCCCGTTTCTTGCTCTCGGTCGCTTCTGCATAGATGTTCATGGTAGTGCCAATGTCAGCATGACCCATGATGTCCTGAATGACCTTGATATTGGTTTCATTCTCACAGAAACGGGTGCAGAACGTGTGCCGCAGATTATGAACAGAGAAGTGCGGGATCACCACCGCTTCACGATGTTCTGTCGCGGCACGGGCCTTTTCCCATTCATTGCAAGCCGCGCGTATCCGGTCAATGGCCCGGTTGATCGCGTGTGGTGTATGCACATGGCCGAAACGGTTGCAGAAGATGAAGTTCGTGTAGCCGTCAATCTTATCCATGCACGGCCCCTCGATCAGCTGCCGTTGTCGTTCATCCAGCAGTGCCTGTTTCACCTCGTCCAACATGGGGATGGTGCGGCATCCGGCAGAGGTTTTCGGGGTAGTTATGTGCATCTCGCAAGGGGCATCTGTGCCATTGTTTTTCGATATACCCGATAGATCAGATTGTGGTTGATGCTGATTGTTCCATTGGTAAAGTCGCAGTCTTTCCAGCGCAAGCCTACAAGCTCACCGACACGGCATCCCGTCCCCAGAAAGACCGTAAACAGCGGCAGCCAGTGCCCATACAGATCAGAACCTTTCAAGAACTCTATGAACAGTTCCTGTTGCTCCACGGTCAGTGCGTGGCGTTTCGGCTTCTCCCAGTTGTGGGATTTCTTGATCTCACCCATAACGCCATCAGACGGATTCGTGCGGATATAACCATCTCGCACCGCCAGCGTGAACACCGGATGCAGAATGGTGTGAATGATTTCCATGCTGTTCGGCTTGAATCCCTTTTCCGTTATCAGCCCGGTATAGAACGCCTTGACCGTGGAATACTTGATGCTGGCAATGGCTTTCTTGCCCAGACTGTTTTCCACATAAGAGCGGTACATATACAGGTAGTTGGAACGGGTGGAATCTTTCAGCTGTGATTTGCCCGCCATATACAAGTCAAACAGTTCGTTCAGCGTGGTTTTCCCAGCTTTCTGGCCATCTATCCCATCTTGCAGATCACGCTCTATCTCGGCTTCTTTCTCTCTCAGGCTCAGGCCGTCCCTCTTGCCCTGCGGCGTTCTGTCGGTAGGAACCAGCCGCCAGCTATACACCGCTTTCCGTTTGCCGTCCCTATCCATATACTGATACTTGTACCGGCCCTTGTTGCTGCCCTTTTCCTCTTGCATCTCACCATCTTTCAGGTTGCGGCCCCGGTTGTCTTTTCGCCTGTCTGCCATTACGCATCCTCTCCCAACTGTTTCACCGCTGCGGTTATATCCGCGCTCATATTCGCCATCTGAACAGCCATGGTTTCATAAAGACGGGTATCCAGATTTCCGCCGTTGCCCAGTGCCTCAGACAGCCCCCACAGCATAGCGGTCAGCTGCTCCGTCTGTTCGTGAATTGCGAATACCTTGCTCTTATCCATTGTCTTACATCCTTTTCAAAATGTCCCGGCGGGGATTCCGCCGGGGTATACGGTTTATGCTACGATGGGCCGAACCTGTGATGCACCAAAGAACGATGCTTTATAGGTGGCACTGTCCCCCTTGCTGGAATGGATCAGTACCGCCTGAAACAACGCCTTTGCGCCGTGCTGAACCTCATATCCGGCGGCTTTCCAGCCTGCCCATGTGTTGACAGGCTCACTTACGCCCGCGCTCTCCTGTGCCCGCTGAATGCCTTCCGCGTTGATGGGCTGCACCTTTGCGCTGTTCCACGCCCTGTGCAGACACTCGGCAAAGGCTGCAACGCCTTTCCTGTACAAGCTCCATGCCTTGCGCATGATCTCCGAAAGATTGTACTTCATAGGGAATCCCTCTCTTTACATCGCGGGTCAGCCTTGCTATAATGGACTTGACCCTGTTGTGGGCTTGGCGTGGTGACTGTTTGGCGATGGACACCGCGCCTTTTCTTTGATACAGCGTATTGGGAAGTGGGTTACTGTCTTAGCTGGCGTTCTGCTCTTGCGCTCCCGGTACTTCCTTCGCCCCTTGCCTTCCGGTCGTGCTCCCCTTGCTGTGATTACAGTATACACCTTATAGCGTGTATAGTCTATTGACAATCTGCACAAACATGCGCCGTAAAGCGTGTATAAATTATACACTTGAAAGCGTGTATGAGTCTGTGCTATAATAGGTTGCGAAAAGAACCATGAAAGGGGGTGCATTATGTCGATCAAATTTGACAGGCTCTTTGATCTTATGCGTGAAAAAGGGCTTACCACCTACAAAATCCGAAAGAACAAGATCATTTCAGAGGGCACTCTGCAAAAGCTGCGGGAGAATGGCACAGTTTCCACAGAAAGCATTGCCGCCCTCTGCGCCGCGCTGGACTGTCAGCCCGGTGACATCATGGAATATGTGCCGGATGAACAGAACTGAGGTGTAGCCGCATGAAACAGCAGTACCCATCCATTGACGATCTAATTGCACAGGAACGGAACAGCATTGGCGGCGTTGACCGCTGGACTTCTGCCGGGTATGGGCTTGTCGTTGGTGAAAGGGCTGATCCTGTCACCTTTGAACAGGCTGTGCAGACTGCAAAGGCCATCTGCCCGAATGTCAATATGTACGCTGAATACACAGATGCTTATGTGTTTTCCCAAAAGGAAGATTTGAGCCTTGGCGGGAACTCGCCGCTTGTGATCTTGAAGTCGTGCGGCGGTTCTATGAATATGACCTCTTATTTGGATTCTGGCAGCGGGGTTATAGTCAAAGATTTTTCACCGCTGGAATGAACAATAGCCGCCGGGAAGATTAGTAGAACTCCCCCGGCGGCTATTTTCATTCTCTGTCCAGCGGGAGATACCGCGTCACATATTTTCGTACCGCACTATCAGTAAAGCGGTAGTTCATTCCATGGCTGATCTCTTTCCATGACTGGCCTTTGAGAAAGCGTAGACGGCAGAAGTACCGCAGTTTTGCATCTTCCAGAGAGTCGATGTATTCTGTGATCCGGGCCAGTGCGTCCTCTTTGGCGGTTTTCTGTTCGTTCAGACGGCTTTCCAGTTCGACGATCTCCACGACTTGCTTCTCCGTCCGGCTGATCTTTGGCCCGCTGCCGTGGGGCATATTATCAAACCCGGCGGATGGGATAGTGCTTGCACGTTCCCGCATTTCCTCTAACTGTCTTGAAAGTCCAGCGATTTCCTGTTGCAGCCAAAATGCCTGATTCAATTCCTTTAAGGTCATTGTCCGTCCTCCCTTTATGCGGTATAATAGTGCTGCCGATAGCTGCCCATCCGGGCGGCTTTTTTGTTGCCCATCATCCCGCCGGGGCACGTTGCGGTTACGTTCTGCCGAGTGGACGTTTAGTCGCTTTTTCTCCGTTCATCTTGTTTTAGGGTGCGTTCATAGTTCCTGATGAACTCGCGGCGTTCCTTTCGTGTCCAACTGGAAACATAGGCTCTCAGATCAACGGGAACACAGGTCAACTGTACATTCTTCCCAGAACCCGCTTTAGTAGGCGGCATCTGCTCCCGCATCGGGCCAAGGGACTGCCCCTCACGCCATGCCAATGCTTTTCTGTTCCGGCGGCAGTCGTGAAAATTACGTTTACTCATAATTTTTTACCTCGTTTTTGTTATGGGTCACTATGGTTCATCTTTTATGGGACACTCTATATAGAGAAGAAATATAAAAATCTCCCAAAACAACTAGCCCATAGTGACCCATTTATTTGTTCAGGGTATAGCCAAGGACAAAACAACGCTTTCCATCGTTGGATTTCCCGCCTTTGGGTCGTTTTCGTTTGGTTCTGATCCCGGCGGTTTCCAGCGTCTTTTTGAACTCCGGGAATCCCTCTGCATAGCAGCCGGAACGGTTGCACCAGTCCTGATACAGCTGATGCACAATTTGCGCTTCAACTTCGCCATCGGATGCAGGAACCAGTGTTTCACTGATAAACTGTCCGATCCGGTCAGTATCTTCCTCATAGCTCCGTGTAGCTGCCTTGACCGCTGCGGGCGGTTGCAGCTTTTCAATTCTCAGCAGCCGCAAACCCTCCAAACACCAGTTCAGAATACCGCTCAGGCTTTCTGGTGCGGTCAGTTTGGCTTTCAGGCTGGCATCCCGTTCATGCTCTGCAAAATGGCGGTTGAATGGGATCACGTTCACACGGTCAGAGGAAAACAGGGTTGCATCCGTTACCGTGGGCAGATGGTTCGTATCCATGAAAATCTTGAAGCGCGGCTTAAAACTGAAACTATTCTCGCCCAAAAAGCGGGCCGTGACGGTTTCAGAACTTGATCCGGTCAGCTTTTTCACCATGTCCACACTCAGCACCATCTTTTTGGACGGCTCAGAGAAGTTTGCAAAACGCTTTCCGGCCAGCCGTGCAATATCCTCGCTTGGTGCACGGGAATCATTATAGTTCCGGGTTGCAAGGCTTTCCGGGTTTGCAGAACAGCCATAGTCCCCCATCAAACGCATAAAGGTTTCACACAGCGTTCCTTTGCCGTTCCGCGTGGTTGCGCCGTACAGCAGAAAAAAGCATTCATAGCGGGTATCTCCGGTCAGGGCATAACCTAGGGCTTTCTGAATGAACCGGGCCAGCTGTTCATCTCCACAGGTGATCTCCCGCATGAACTGTTCCCATCGGAGACTTGTTGCCGCCGGGTCATACGAAACACCCGCCAGCTGTGTGATGTAGTCCTCGCTGCGATGCTCCCGGAACTGGCCTGTTCTCATGTCCAGTGTTCCATTGGGACAGTTCAGCAGATAGTCTTTACTGTCAAAGGTGGACAGAGGCAAGGGATTGACCGTTGCTGCATCTTTCAGAATAGTTTCGCGGTAGTGCAGCTGCTGCCATTTGGCGGCGTGTTTGATATACTCCATCTGCCGTTTTTCATCGGTGAACGTCTGCCGGGTAGCATAGACCAGCAAGGCACTTGCAACTTCCTTGCAGAAGTCCATAGTTTGCAGACCGCCCAGATCAGGAACCCACCGTTTTCCGTCAAAGAAATACCACTTTTTGCGCTCCACCACATAGCGGCATACATCCCGCGAAAGGTCAGCGAACAGATTGCCGTTTCCGGCATCATGCCAGCCGTATTGCGTTTCCGGGTGCATAGATTTCAGGCGTTCGATCAGCCATGCTTCATTGCTCCCGCGCATCCGATCCGCTGTGTAGGGTGCTGTGCCTTTCTGCCATCTTCCCAGAGAGGGAAATACGGTGCTTTCCAGTTCCTCGTCTGAAAGCGGAGGATTGCAGCGGTTTTCGTTTTCCTCATGGACTGCCGCCCGGATTGCCGCATCCGACAGTCCTTTTGATTGCAGACTGCCCACCAGCTTTATCATTTCCGTGGTGCGCTGTCCCTCGCCAACGCTTTCCGGCATCGAATACGGGCCGCTGTAACTGCCCTGTGCCGCCGGGGATGTAATTTCCTTGGCAGGATCGAGAAACGCCAGAACCGCGCTATTTGCGGGGGCTATGGGGGTATCCCATGGTGCTTTCAGCCATTGGTATTGCAAGCCATCCATCATGTTGGGCGGCACTCCCACAAAGCCGTTTTCACAGCGGATATCCACGCCGGGATGCAGCCCGGTTTTGTTCCGGTAGGGGCTATCTACCCAGAAATAATAGTGAATGCCGCCGTGGGCCGTCTGCACGGTAGCGGTTTCCGGGAATGCACCATGGATCATCTGCCAGTTGACAATAGTGGTCGTGCCGTCTGCCGCATTGTTCCCGTGCGGCTTGTCACCGTCAATCACCAACAGATACCGTTCACCATATCTGCCCGTAACAACGCCGATATTCGCCAGCGGCTGCGCGTCCCAGACTGCTGCAACAGTGCCCAGATCACTGGTTGCTTTATCAGGCCAGCCTTTCCAGAGAGGGATTTTTCCGTTCAGGGGGTGTACCCTCAGCCCCATTTGGGCGTATGCACTCGCCCATTGCTTCATGCCATTCTCCATTGCTCCCCCTTACTGCGTGGACAGCCCATCAAAATAGGCATCCAGCTTGGTGGCGTTGAAGAACACGCTACGCCCATATCGCACCACCGCCTGTGCATCCTCTGCCGCCCTCACAAGCGAATTGCGGCACATCGAATACCGCTGGCAAGCCTGTTCTGTTTTCAGCAGCTTCACGCCTACTTCCGTCCGTTCTCTGGCTCTCATTCTTCTGCACCGTCCTTTTCCAAAATGCTCTGTTTCATTGTTTTTCTCCTTCTCGGATTTTGACAAACAAAAAGAGCGTCCCTAAAGCACCCGCATACCATTGGCATGGGAATGTTTTAGTGACGCTCATCTTATTACCCTTTCGGCATTTTTGAGCTAAAGAGCCGCCGTAGTGTTAGAGCATTCTGTCACAGACACTATTCTGTTTGGTGTTCGCCATTATAGCGCATCTCCCGGTGTATGTCAAGTGACAAAAACAGACAAAACACAAAGGGATTTTTTGTGCCGTCCGAAAATAAAAGGCAACACAACAGAAAAGGACTGCCGGACAGAGCATCAAAACCCTGTCAGACAGTCCTTTTTGTTTCAAATGATATAAACTTGATATAAAATCAAGTTGTCACGCGGTTGAAGCGCGTGTTTATTTACGAATCAACGTCTATATTATGTGTTTTAGTTAGATTCCGGGCGCATCGTGGGGAACAGCAGCACATCACGGATGGAGGCGCTGTCGGTCAGGAGCATGACAAGGCGGTCCACGCCGAAGCCGAGGCCGCCCGTGGGAGGCAGACCGTACTCCAGAGCGTTGACGTAGTCGTAATCGACCTGTGCCTTGCAGTCGGGCTCGATGGCCTTGCGCTCGGCGACCTGCCGCTCGAAGCGGCCCTTCTGGTCGATGGGGTCATTCAGCTCGCTGAAGGCGTTGCCGTACTCGGTGCAGTCGATGAAATACTCGAACCGCTCGGTGAAGGCGGGATCATCCGGCTTGCGCTTTGCCAGCGGGCTGATCTCGACGGGATAATCGTAGATGAAGGTGGGCTGGATGAGCTTGTCCTCGACGAAGGCGTCGAAGAACTCGGCCAGGATGGCGCCCTTGGTGGGAACCTCGGGCAGCTCCACATGGTGCTCCTTGGCAGCGGCGATGGCGTCCTCATCGGTCTTCCAGTCGTTGAAGTCAACGCCGGAATACTTCTTGACGGCCTCGACCATCGTCAGGCGTTCCCAGTGACCCATATCGATCTGCTTGCCCTGGTAGGTGATCTCCAGGCTGCCGCAGACCTTGAGGGCCAGGCGCTTGTACATCTCCTCGACCAGATCCATCATGCCGTGGAAGTCGGTGAATGCCTGGTACAGCTCGATGGTCGTGAACTCGGGGTTATGCTTGGGATCCATGCCCTCGTTGCGGAAGATGCGGCCAACCTCGTACACGCGGTCCATGCCGCCCACGATCAGGCGCTTGAGGTACAGCTCGGTCTCAATGCGCAGGACCATGTCCATGTTCAGGGTGTTGTGGTGGGTGTAGAAGGGGCGGGCCGAAGCGCCGATCTCAAACGGAGTCAGGATGGGGGTATCGACCTCCAGGAAGCCCTTCTCGTCCAGATATGCGCGGATCTCCTTCAGGATCTGGCTGCGCTTGACGAAGGTCTCCTTGACTTCGGGGTTGGCGATGAGATCCACATAGCGCTGACGGTAACGGGTCTCGGTATCGGTCAGGCCGTGGAACTTCTCCGGCAGGGGGCGCAGGCTCTTGGCCAGCAGGGTGAGCTCTTCTGCGCGGACACTCAGCTCACCGGTCTTGGTGCGGAACACTTCGCCCTTGACGCCGATGATATCGCCGACGTCCAGCTTCTTGAACGCAGCGTAGGACTCTTCGCCCAGCTCATCGCGGCGGACATACAGCTGGATATCGCCCTTATCGTCGCGCAGGTGGGCAAAGCTGGCCTTGCCCATGACGCGCTTGGACATCATACGGCCGGCCAGAGCCGCCTTCTTGCCGGAATCGGTCTCGTTGGGCAGGTCCTTGAATTCTTCCTTCAGGTCAGCCGAATAGGCATCCTGCGGGAACTTGGTCAGGGTGAACGGGTCGTGACCCGCAGCCTGCAGGTCGGCCAGCTTCTGGCGGCGCACCTGCACCTGCTCGCTCTCAGACAGGCCCTGTGCGGGGTTCTTCTTCTGTTCTTCCATAATTTCCTCCCGCTTGGCTCAGTTTGCAGAGTGGGTAATGCCCAGCACCTTGTAGTTGACGGTAAGGCCGGTGGGCAGCAGGACTTCGGCGGTGTCGCCGACAGCCTTCTCCAGCAGGGCGTGGCCCACGGGGCTCTCGTCGCTGATCTTGCCGTTCAGGGGGTCAGCCTCGGTACGGCCCACGATGTCGTACTCCTCGGTCTCGTCCTCGCCCTCCATCTGGATAGTGACGTGAGTACCGACAGAGACGTTCTCAACGCTCAGCTCGCTCTCGTCGATGACGACAGCGTTCTTGACCATCTGCTCCAGCTCGGTGATGCGGTTCTCGACCAGACCCTGGGTGTTCTTGGCCTCATCGTACTCGCTGTTTTCCGACAGGTCGCCGTGGCTGCGGGCTTCCTTGATCTCTTCTGCCAGCTCCTTGCGGCGGACAGTCTTCAGGTATTCCAGTTCCTCCTGCATTGCCTTCAGGCCAGCAGCGGACATCTTGATCTCTTGTGCCATTTGGAAATCTCCTTATCTATTTTTTGGGGTACGGCAGAGTGTCATAAAACATAAAACCGCACACGAATGCCATTTTGACTTATTCATTATAATAGCAAGCCACGGCCTTGTCAATAAAAACTGCCGCCCTGCGGGCCAAAAAGGCCGCAAAAAAGCCCCGCCGACAGAGGGAAGTGCCGACAGGGCTTGGAAAATGTCTTATTTAGTCGTCTGCGGATTCGTCCAAGTTGCCCAGCTTCCTGGCCTGCTCGACCACAGCAGGAACCAGCATCTCAGGCAGGATCTCGTAGCGGGCGAACTCGGTAGTGAACCAGCCGCGGCCCTGGGTGGTCTGACGGATGAAGGTGGTGAAGTTGGCTAGCTCAGCCAGAGGCACTTCGGCGATGATGGTCTGCAGGCCGTCCTCGTCGGGCTCCATGCCCAGCACACGGCCGCGGCGCTTGGTGACGTCGCCCATGATGTCGCCGAGATTTTCATCGGGCATATAGGCCTTCAGAGTGCCGATGGGCTCGAGGATAACGGGATTAGCCTGCGGGATACCGTTCTTGTAGGCTATGTTGGCAGCGGTCTTGAACGCCATTTCGGACGAGTCGACCGGATGATAAGAGCCGTCATAGAGCGTAGCCTTTAAGCCGACCATCGGATAGCCTGCAAGCACGCCCTTCTTGACGCTGTCGCGCAGACCCTTTTCGACTGCGGGGAAGAAGTTCTTCGGCACGGAGCCGCCGACAACCTCCTCGGCGAAAACGAGATCGTCGCTCTCGCAGGGCTCGAAGCGGATAAAGACGTCGCCGAACTGGCCATGTCCGCCGGACTGCTTCTTATGTCTGCCCTGAACCTCGACCTTCTTGCGGATGGACTCTCTGTATGCAACCTTCGGCACGCTGAGGTCAACCTCAACGCCGAACTTGTTCTTGAGCTTGGATACGATAACGTCAAGGTGCTGTTCGCCCAGACCGGAGAGCACCTGCTCGCGGGTCTCCTTGTTGATGACGAACGAAATCGTGGGATCCTCTTCTAGAAGTCTGAGCAGGCTCGCCGCGACCTTCTCTTCGTCGCCCTTCTTGCGAACCTTGACTGCCATGGACAGGCAGGGGGTCGGGAACTTAATGCCCTCGAGGGTTATCGGGTTCTTGGGCGAGCAGATAGTGTCGCCCGTCTTTATGCCCGCAAGCTTCGTCACAACGCCGATATCGCCGGCGGGGATGCAGGCTGCGTCCTCCTGCTTGCTGCCCTTGAGGGTGATTATCTTGCCCATTCTCTCGCTCTCTTCGGTGCGGGAGTTATATGCGGGAGTGTCCGCGGTTATCTTGCCGGATACGACCTTGAAGAAGGACATCTTGCCGACGAACGGGTCGGCGATGGTCTTGAAGCATATAGCCGCAAGAGGGCCGTTCTCGTCGCAGGGAAGACCGTTCTCGCCCGCCTTGTCGGCTGCGGAGGGAGCGGAATATACTATCTCGTCAAGGAGCATATCGATAGCTTCGCAGGTGTAGCCCGCGCAGGCGTATACGGGGATAACGGAGCCGTCGCTGACTCCGGAGTTGAGAGCCTTGATTATCTCTTCGCGGGTGAAGGTCTCGCCGGCGAAGAACTTCTCCATAAGCTCATCGTCGCTCGAGGCGACGGCCTCGGTGAGTATATCGAGCATCTCGTCAAGCTGCGCGTCGGAGGGCATATCGACTTCCTTTTTAGTGCCGCCGCTGTAGTCAAAAGCCTTGCGGGATGCGAGGTTGACATACGATGCGACCTTGCCGTTCTCCATATGGGGGACGATAACGGGGCATATAGCGGCGCCGACCTCCTCCTTTATGGCTGCAAAGGTCTTGTAGAAATCGGTGTTATCCGCGTCGCAGCGGGTGATTGCGAACATTCTCGAGATACCTCTGGCGTTCGCGGCCTTGAGAGCCTTCTCCGCGCCGACGTCGAAGCCGGAGCCCGCCGCGGTGACTATGAGCACGCTGTCCGCTGCGCGGATGCCTTCGCTCATGCCGCCCGCAAAGTCAAAAAGACCGGGAGTGTCAATTATATTTATCTTCGCGCCGTTCCACTCTATAGCGGCAACAGCGGTTGATACCGTGGCCTTTCTCTTCTTCTCCTCGGCGTCAAAGTCGAGCACGGTGGTGCCGTCGGCGACTCTGCCGAGTCTGTCTGTAGCCTTCGCGGTGTAGAGCATGGCCTCCGCAAGGGTAGTTTTTCCTCTTCCGCCATGGCCTGCAATGGCGATATTTCTGATGTCTTTCGCGTTATAGGCTTTCAAAAAAAGTCCTCCTTATCAAAGCGCCGCCGCGCGTTTAGATTTACTGCATAAAAAATAACCACAGTTTTGAGGAAATTATAGCATACATAACTATAGATTTCAATAAAAAATTGAAAATATATTCATTAATGTTATATAAACAGATTAGACGGGACGCAGGGGCGCAAAAGAATAGGAAAATACTATGCTTTGTCACATCGAAGTGCTTTCCGAATAATATTTGTTTCGGATATAAAAATAAGGACCGCAGATTCGCCGCAGTCCCTGACGAAAATATCGCCCGCAATAAAATATCCCTCGCGCCGCTCGACGCAGGGGATACTCGGATTAAATTAAATATTTATGCAGCGTTTCGCTCTTTTTTGCGCTCAACCGCACGTCTGATAGCTTTTCCTATCTCGAATACCGGGATAGTGGAGGCTGCGAGACCGGCGGAAATAAGTAGCTCATTGGTCTGGAAAGTGCCGCGCTCGATATCAAAGACCTCGTCGGAGAGACCGGGGGGGTATACGGCAATGAGGGTCAGTGCAGTTGTTACGACAAACGCACCGACGAGCCACCAGTTCATGTTCTTGAACATACTCTTAGAGAAGATGGAGCCTGTGCGCGAGCGCATATTGATAGCGCACATCATCTCGGCGAAGTTGACCGTCAGGAACGCCATGGACATAGCGTTTATGCAGTAGCCGTCGGCACCGCCGAAGAACATATTCTCGAAGCTGCCCACCTCGAGGCGGTAGCCGATGACATAGGCGGCAAGCTCTACTATTGCGAGGTAGATGCCCTGCCATGCCATGTCAAAGCCCGCGCCGTGGGAGAATATGCCGTCCGTAGTCGCTCTGGGCTTTCTCTTCATCAGGTTGCCCTCGGCTTTCTCCATACCGAGCGCAAGGCCGGGCAGGGAGTCGGTGACCATGTTTATCCAAAGCAGGTGAACGGGCTCGAGAAGCTGGAAGTTGAGGATAGAGGCAACGAACATGATTATAACCTCGGACATATTCGTTGAAAGCTGGAACTGAAGCACCTTGCAGACGTTGTCGTAGATCTTTCTGCCCTCTTCGACCGCGTTGACGATAGTGGCGAAGTTGTCGTCCGCGAGAACCATGTCGGCGACGCCCTTTGTGACGTCCGTACCGGTGAAGCCCATGCCGATGCCGATATCGGCGGCCTTTATGGAGGGCGCGTCGTTGACGCCGTCTCCGGTCATCGCCGTAACCATGCCGCGTGCCTTCCAGGCCTTGACTATCCTCGTCTTATGCTCGGGCTGAACTCGCGCATAGACGGAGTATTTGGTAACCTCTTCGATAAGCTCTTCGTCGCTGAACTTGTCAAGCTCCGCGCCGAGAATAGCCTGCGACGCGTCGGAGATTATGCCGAGCTCGCGGCCTATGGCGACTGCGGTGTCCTTGTGGTCGCCGGTTATCATTATCGGGGTTATGCCCGCGCCGCGGCACTCCTCGATAGCCGCCTTGACTTCGGGGCGGACGGGGTCTATCATGCCGGTAAGTCCGACGAACACGAGGTCGCTTTCAAGCGCCTCGGGCTCAAAGGACGCGGGGACGAAATCGTAATTTCTAAGCGCAACGGCGAGAACGCGCAGAGCCTTGTCCGCCATTCTCTTATTGTCCGCGGCGATTTTTGCCCGGAACTCGTCGTCCATGGGAACTATCCTGCCGTCTATAAGCGCGGTTTTGCAAAGGTTGATAACAACGTCGGGCGCACCCTTTGTGTACTGAACTATGCCGGAAGCCGTCTTATGGACGGTGGACATCATCTTTCTTCCGGAGTCGAACGGAGCTTCGCCGATTCTGGGGCTCGCCTTGACGAGGTCATTCTTGCTCATGCCCAGGGCATAGGCGTATCCGACGAGAGCGGCCTCGGTGGGCTCGCCCGTGACCTTGCCGGCGTCGTCTATCTGAGCGTCGGTGCAAAGAGCCATAGCCTCGGCTATGAGCTTCTCATTGTCGCCGAAATGATCGACGACGGTCATCTTGTTTTGGGTCAGAGTGCCCGTCTTGTCGGAGCAGATTATCTGAGTGCAGCCGAGAGTCTCAACTGCGGTAAGCTTACGGATAAGAGCCTGCCTCTTGCTCATCGCGGTAACGCCTATGGAAAGGATTATCGTGACGACTGCCGGCAGTCCCTCGGGTATGGCGGCAACCGCAAGAGCGATTGCGGAAATGAACGTGCTCAGCGCGGTGTTTCCGGGCAGCTCCCATGAGAAGGGCTCATTGCTGAGCACCAGTGACTCGACGAGACCGACCGCGAACACAACTACGCATATTGCGATAACGAGCTTCGTGAGGAACTTTGAAAGCTCCGCCATCTTCTTCTGAAGGGGAGTCTGCTCCTGCTCGGCGTCCGAAAGGGCGTCAGCTATCTTGCCCATCTCGGTGTCCATGCCGACCGCCGTAACAACTGCCTTGCCGCGGCCGTAGACTATAGTCGAGCCGCTGTAGAGCATATTTTTTCTGTCGCCCAGGGCGATATCATCGCTGCCCGCTGTGCAGTGGAGCGCGTCGATAAGCTTCGTCACGGGGACGCTTTCGCCCGTCAGAGCCGCCTCCTCGACCTTCATGCTGTGGCTCTCGATTATGCGGCAGTCCGCCGGAACGGCGTCGCCCGCCTCGAGCACTACAATGTCGCCTATCACAACATCCTCGCTCTTTATCGTGACGACTTCTCCGTCACGCAGAACATGGCTCGTCGCCGCGGTCATCTCCATAAGAGCGTCCATGGCGGCCTCCGCCTTGCTGTCCTGAACGAGGCTCATGACGGTGTTGATGATAACAACTACGAGAATGACCAGCACGTCCGCAAAATCTCTGAACGATAAGTTTGCGCCGCTCTCCACGACCGTCACAACGGCCTGAATTGCGGCTGCGACGAGGAGCATAATGATCATGGGGTCTGCGAGGGAGTTGATAAACTTCTTAAAGAGGCTGTCTTTTTCCGCCTCTTTAAGCCTGTTCTTGCCGTATTTGGCAAGGCGCTGCTCCGTTTCGGCCGAGGTCAAGCCTTTTTCGGAGCTCTCGACCGCCGAGAAAACCTTCTCTGTCGGCTCAAGATAGAATTTCATGCGCTTTCAAGACCTTTCTTTTTAATTTGAATGGCAGAGAGCGCAGGAAAAGATTGAAAAAAGACCTTCAACAGTATTACTGCCAAAGGTCTTGCATCAAACGCCTGAAGGCCGTCTGTCTGCTGCCAGCCGAAGCGAGATTGTTGGCAAACAGATAGGATAATCCCCATTGGTACATCAATAAATGATATCATATTCGGGGAAAAGTCAAGGCGTATTCAATAAAAAATTATCTTTTTGTCGAAAAAATGTCTAATTATTATATTATCTGGAGGCTTTTCTTTTCGCTGCGGCACGCTGAACGGCCTTGATTATCTCGACTATCGGGATTATCGAAAACGCGAGGGCGAGCGATGTCGCATATTCGGCGAAGCCTATCGGAGTGAAGCCGAAGGCGTTTGCGAGGAACGGTATCTCAATAACCGCCGTAGTCAGCACGAGCGACGCCACCATAGCAGCGAACAGGGGCAGGTTGTGGCTGCCGCGAAGGCTCATCTTTATGACCGAGCCGCGCTGCGAGCGCATATTGAACGAGTGGAATATCTCGCACATCGACATGGTGAGGAATGCCATGGTCATGCCCTGCTCGCACTGTGCGATGTTCATGAACGCCCAGTGTCCCGTCTCGAAGCGTTCGCCTATAAAGAACGCCGCGAGGGTCAGCGCGGTAACGAGCACGCCCTGATAGAGCACGTCAAAGCCGAGCCCGCCTGCAAATATTCCGTCCGACGGATCGCGCGGGCGGCGGCGCATGATATCGCTCTCCGCCTTTTCGAGTCCGAGCGCGAGCGCCGGGAAGCAGTCGGTGACGAGGTTTATGAACAGCAGATGCGGCGCTTCGAGAATGGTGAAGCCGAGAAGCGTTGCGGTGAATATCGCGAGCACCTCCGCAAGGTTCGAGCCGAGCAGGAACTGAATGGCCTTTCGGATATTGTCATATATCCTGCGCCCCTCCTCGACGGCGTTGACAATGGTCGCAAAGTTGTCGTCCGTGAGCACCATGTCGGCGACGTTCTTCGTGACGTCCGTGCCGGTTATGCCCATGCCTATTCCGATATCCGCGCTCTTTATCGACGGCGCATCGTTGACTCCGTCGCCCGTCATGGCGGTTATCTTGCCCTTTGAGCGCCAGGCGTTGACTATTCTCGTCTTATGCTCGGGCTGCACGCGCGCGTATACATATATATTCTCGACTCTGTCCGCGAACTCCTCGTCGCTCATCGCGGAGAGCTCCGCTCCGGTTATGGCCTGCGAGGGGTCGGTGAGTATGCCGAGCTCCGAGGCGATGGCAACGGCGGTGTCCCTATGGTCGCCGGTTATCATAACGGGGGTTATACCCGCGCCGCGGCACTCCTCTATAGCCGCCTTGACCTCCGGACGAACGGGGTCTATCATGCCGGTAAGGCCGATGAATATCAGATCATGCTCGAGCGCCTCGGGTGAAAAATCGTCGGGCGCGGAGTCGTATTTTCTCATCGCCGCCGCGAGCACGCGCAGAGCCTTATCCGCCATCCTCTTGTTTTCCGAGGCTATTGTCGCCCTTATCTCGTCGGTCATCGGAACGATTTTTCCGTCGACAAAGGCGTGGGTGCAGAGGTCGACGACAACATCGGGCGCACCCTTTGTGTATTGAATGATGCCGTCCGGTGTCTTGTGGACGGTGGACATCATCTTTCTGCCGGAGTCGAACGGAGCTTCGCCGATTCTCGGGCTGTCGCTTTTCAGCTCACCCTTATGAAGTCCGAGGCTTATCGCGTAGCTGACGAGAGCCGCCTCCGTGGGCTCGCCTATTACGAGTCCGTCGGAATCCTCCTGCGCGTCGGAGCAGAGGGACATGGCTCTTGCGAGCAGCTTTTCGTCGCCGTAATGATCGACGACGGTCATCTTATTCTGTGTGAGAGTGCCCGTCTTGTCGGAGCAGATTATCTGCGCGCAGCCGAGCGTCTCAACAGCGGTGAGCTTGCGGATAACCGCATTTTTCTTCGACATATTCGTAACGCCTATCGACAGCACGATAGTGACCACCGCCGCAAGTCCCTCGGGAACGGCGGCAACGGCGAGGCTGACGGCTACCATAAACACGTCGATAACGCTCTTGAATATCAGCGCGGGATCGCCGCCCGCGAGAGTGGAGCGCTCCATGAACAGCGAAAACGCGAAGATGAAAACGCAGATTCCCAGCACAAGGAAGGTGAGCGTCTTAGAGAGCCCCGCAAGCTTTTTCTGGAGCGGGGTCTGCCCGTCCTCCGCCTTTGTTATGGCATCGGCTATCTTGCCCATCTCGGTATTCATGCCCGTGTCGGTGACAACGGCCTTGCCGCGTCCGTAGACAACGGCGCTGCCCATATACGCCATGTTCTTTCTGTCGCCCAGCGGAATATCGCCGCCGTCGCCCGCGCCGAGAACGGAGATAATCTTGCTCACGGGCACGCTCTCGCCCGTCAGCGCAGCCTCTTCTATTTTAAGGCTGGCGCTCTCGAATATGCGGCAGTCTGCGGGAACAGCGTCGCCCGCCTCGAGCACAACAACGTCGCCGACGGTCAGCTCCTCGCTCTTGACGGTCATGATTTTGCCCTCGCGTATGACCTTGGAGGTCGCCGCGCTCATCTCCTGAAGCGCCTCGATAGCCTTTTCCGCCTTGCTCTCCTGCAAGACGCCGAGCACGGCGTTTATGAGCACAACGGCGAGGATTATCACGGTGTCCGTAGGGAAGGACGGCGAGCCGGAGACCTTGCCCTCGTAGACTGTCGTCACAGCGGATATGACCGCGGCGACGATAAGGATGATTATCATCGGGTCGGCAAGCTGCTCAAAAAACCGCCTGACGAGCGATTTCTGCTTTGCCTGTGCCAATTTGTTTTTGCCGTATTTCTCAAGACGGCGTTCGGCCTCGGACTGCGAAAGTCCGTTTTCCGAGCTCTCCGTCCGCTTAAACACCTCGCGGACGTCTTCAAGATAGTACTTCAATTTTTATGCCTCCCTTTCGGTTAAACAAAAAAGACCTTCGACAGACTATGTCTGCCAAAGGTCTTGCCTCAAACGCGCCTGAACGCATATGTCTGCTGCCAGCCGGGCTCGGTCGGTTATCGCGACCTGCACGACGGTTGGTGACAGCGAGATGGGCTTTCGCCCATAGCTACTCCCCAATGGATTACATTTATCATATCCTAAAGGGCATATTTTGTCAATTAACAATTTGTAAATTTTTATCGGGCTTTCGTGATTATTCGACAAAATTGCTATTGACAAAGGCGAAACGGGATTATATAATTATTTGCGTATTCTGACAAATGTTTCTGTGGACTCGCATATTTTTTGTAAGCCATTGACCGTTTGCGTTTGATGGTTCGATAAAATGTGCGGGTCCATTGCACAACATATAATATAGAATGCAAATTTTTTCACGGAGGTACCGCAATGAAGGGTACAGTCAAATGGTTCAACGCAGAAAAAGGTTTTGGCTTCATCGCTAACGATGAGGGCGGCGACGATGTTTTCGTACATTTCTCCGCTATCGTTGCAGACGGATACAGAACTCTTACCGAGGGTCAGAAGGTCACCTTTGAGGTCGAGCCGGATCCCAAGGATTCCAGCAAGCTCAGAGCTGTCAACGTTGTCGGCGAATAATTTTTCCCGCAGTTGATAAGACGGCCGCGTTTCCGCTGACCGCAGAGCAAAATGACAAAGGTCATAATTCACAAAGCGTGGATTATGGCCTTTATTTTTCCCCGATTTTTTTGTTTTAAGCTCTAATAATTATCGGTAAAGCGAAATGCATTGCCGCAGGCAGAGTTGTTTTTGATATAATGTTGTGATATAATTCAATATAGAACAGATATGCATACAGTGAAGAAGGGATGTGCGACGATGTCGGTTCCGAAGTATTATCAGTTTTTTCCATATGTTCTTGACTGCCTCGCGGACGGAGAGGAACATAATTTAAAAGAGATTGCGGAATATTGTGCCGATAAATTTAAGCTTACCGATGAGGACAAAAGAGAAATGCTGCCGAGCGGGCAGCCGACATATCTAAACCGCGTCGGCTGGGCAAGAACCTATCTGAAAAAAGCCGGATTGATAGACAGGGCTTCAAGATCGGTATATGTGATAACGGAGCTCGGGAAAGAAGCAGTTGAAAAAGGAAGCAGCAAAGTTGACCTTGATTATCTGCGTAAATTTGATTCTTTCAACGAGTTTTCCAATCCTAAAAATGTCCAAACGGAGAAGAGCGGCATAAACAAAAAAGAGGAAAGTCCGCAGGAACAGCTTGAAATCTCCATACGAGAAATCAATTTGTCGCTTGCCGACAGTTTGATGAGCGAGTTGTTGAAAATGACTCCGTATGATTTTGAAAACTTAATCGTAAGACTGCTTATAAAAATGGGTTACGGAACATTAAAACAAAACGAATCGGCAGTTACTCAAAAATCCGGAGATGAAGGTATTGACGGAATTGTGTCGGCAGATAAGTTCGGTTTCGATTCGATTTATATACAGGCGAAAAAGTGGAGATCGGATACCACGATCGGGAGACCCGAGATACAAAGATTTTTAGGTGCGTTGGCGGGACAGGGTGCAACAAAGGGGATTTTTATCACGACGGCACACTTTTCAAAAGAAGCAACAGCTTTTGCGGAAAAGCAGCTGCACCAAAAAATTGTTTTGGTTGACGGGAATCAACTGACGGAACTGATGATCGAATATAATTTGGGTGTTTCGGTGGTCGAAACCTATGTAGTCAAAAGAGTTGACTACGATTTTTTCAATGATGATTTGTAATAAAACAGGCGTCGGAGCTCAGCTGCCTTGACGCCTGTTTTTCTGCTGTTCGGTAACAGCAGAAAGTAAATCAATCATTATTATTTCTTCTCGAAAGCATATCTTTGGCAATTCTCTTTGCAAGCTCATCCATGTGCGAGAAGTCCATGGCGGAGATATATATGCTCTCCAATTTGTCGTGAATTTTCTTTGCGCTCTTGAGCGAGTCCGCCGCCTCGGCGATAAACTCGCCGTAGGCCTTTTTTGTGAAGTTCAGCCGCGGCAGACGGCGGCGAAGCGCGGCGCGGTCGGTGAAGCGCGCGCAGTTTATTTTCACGGCTCCGTCAAGCTCCGCCTCATGCAGCCTGTTTGAGGTCACGAAGCCGAGCGACAGCGCGGGAATGAGCAGGTGCTCCGGCTCGCCGCTCGGGTCGAGCGGGCAGTGACTTGCGATTATATCGTGCCCGCCCGACAGCGCATATCCGCGCAGAAGGGAGAGCAGCGCCGATGAGCACGCCGCGTTTTCGTCCTCTATGACATAGACTTTCTCGCACATCGTCTCAACGGTTTTATTAAAAAAGGTTATCCCGTCCGGCGTGACGGCGGACAAATTTATGTGGCGCTCCTCGCCGATACGCCCCGCAGGAGCGCCGAACTCGCGCGCCGCTATGCGCGATGCCGTGCGCTTTATTTTTGCCGTGTCGGCGCAGGCGAGCGTCAGGCGCAGAATATCCTCGCGCAAGAGAGCCGAGGCCTCGAGAAAACGTCTGCATCTGCGGTGATATGCCGCGTTTTCGTCGCTGAGAGAGATGATTTCGTCACGCCGCGAGCGCAGAATGTCTTTATCCCAGAATTTGCCCAGGTCGATTATTTCCTGCGCGGCGCCCGGATATTTCGGCTCGAGCGTGTGAGGGGGAGTGCCGTCAACTACTAAGCAGTTGAGAGCGGGCGCATACACGCCGTCGAGCGAGGCGGGGTCGGAGGAGCAGTATATGAGCTCCGTCCCGATTCCCGCGTCGGTCAGGGCGGTGCTTATCTTTTTCATCAGGCTCGATTTCCCCGTGCCCGGACCGCCCTTTATTATATATGTGTACCCGCCCGAATGAGCGGGGCACAGCTCGCCGAAAAACGAATGAAAGCCCTCGGGCGAGCTGCACCCGAGAAAATAGCCGATGTTACCCATAATACGCCTCCCGAAAAGTCATATTACAGAGTATTCACCGCCCGCTTGTCAGGTTACGGAAAATACAGGCGCGGATATTTGCCGCCGATAACATCCTCGTCAAGGTTGACAAATCGGGCTAAAAAAGGTAAAATATCACGAGTAAATTTGAACGGCTTTGCGGAGTCTGTCCCCCTGTCGTCTAAAGAGCCGCGACTATGTTTCTGAGGGAAGCGCACGGATTGAAAGCAGGAAGTCAATAAGTGTAGCAATATAAAATAAAATAATACAACTGGGTGTGGCGCAGTTGGGCGAGGAGGAATGCCGCCGCCGGTGGCGGATGAAGGCATTGCTCCGAGGTGAAGAAACAAGGAGCGGAGCGAGCGCTTCATCGTCCTCGGCTGCTCCATATCATTCGTTTCCGCCTTTGGCGAAAACTTATTCATTACGCCCCTCGTCCTCTCCCCAAAAAGGCAAGCCTTTTCGGGGTCCCGCGTTGCGCGACTATGTTTCTGAGGGAAGCGCGCGGATTGAAAGCAGAAAGTCAATAAGTGTAGCAATATAAAATAAAATAATACAACCGGGTGTAGCGCAGTTGATAGCGCGCCGCATTTGGGAGCATAGGCGGTCTTCGCACCGCACAAAAGCGAAAATCGCAGAAAGCCCTTCAACCGTACGGATTTTGGGCGGTTTGGAAAACAAAAAATAGCGGTCAAAAATGTGTTTGACCACAGATTCGACCACTTACACGACCACAATTTAATAACTATCGGGGTGTAGCGCAGTTGATAGCGCGCCGCATTTGGGATGCGGAGGCCGCGAGTTTGAGCCTCGCCACTCCGACCAATTAGGCGGTTTTGACCGCAAGAGAGCCGCAAGGAATAACCTTGCGGCTCTTCTATTTTTTTACTTGCGGAGGTTCATTGTATGAGTATTAGACGAGAAATGGGCGAAGTCAACTATTTCAAAAACTTTAATATGGGCAGAGAGATAGAGATTGCTGGAGAATTTATATATGAGTCTATGAGAGAAATGTACTCCTTAAAATCATTTAGTGAACATTTCAAAATCAATAAAATATTGTATAATGGTGCAGTAGGTATAGAAAGATTACAAAAGATATTATTATGCATGTTTTTAATAAATCAAACCAAAGATTTTGATGATTTGCCAAAGTCGTTGAAAGAGCACAAGCATATAGCTCTCCATGAACTCATAAAAAAATCAGTCCCAGACTATAAACTTAAAAGTAACAAAATCAGGCTGCTAGAGGTATTCCAAGACTATTATAATAAGCATCGATACGGAGAATTTTCCCTAGATTATAATTCAAATGAACTCATCAACCTTTTTACGAATTATTTTTCAAATATTCTACAAGTCGAATTCACTAGCGATTGTTTCAGTAATCCTTGTGATCTTTCAAACGCAAAAAAATTATATATTAATTACTTAGGGGAAACATCTTATGACTATTATAAGATTATTGATAACAAAGCTACAGAGTTGAGAATTTACACAACTGAATTAAGTTACACCTCAAATGCAACTAAATTATTCTATTCACAGGATTTCGGAAAAATGTACGAGTCTATTAAACTGGAAAGCATCGCAGTTAAAGAACTAATTGTCTTTTTAACAAAAACCAAATCTCGTTCTAATGTAAAGAAGATAATCGCGGCTGTCAAACCATTAGATCTTGATATTGCTATGGTAAATGATTACTTAGATGATATTACTTGTTTTCGGGCATCTGAACAATTAACGGATATGGTATATGAGTTATATAATAATATCGAGTCTGAAAAAGAAAAAAAGGAACGAAAAGAACTTGTGGATTTAATAGGGAATCCTTATATAATCCTTGATTGATTATTTCTTTGTCTACTGCATCTCAAATTTTGACAGGGTGACTTTTTCGGTCACCCTGTCATTTTCTCTTTTTCCGCCTTGATTTGCGCCTTAACCTCTGCAATCATTTCCGCGAGCTTTTCTTCGCATTCCTCGCGCGTTTTCGCGTAGATATTGTGGCTTTCCCGCTTGCCGTAGGCATTGGTTGGTGTGTACCGTCCCTCGTAGAGGTGGTCGTTAATCATGGTGACACAGCCCGTCCCCGGCTTGCGTATTTTCGGCTTGTACGGCGTGAATTCGATCGAGGTGGTATCTTTCCTTTCCTCACGCGCTATCGTCGGCATTTGGGCGTCTGTACCGCCGATTTTGCGGTCGATATGCACTGCCGCCTGCCTTTGCATGGTATCGGTGATATGGCTGTAAATATCCAGCGTGGTTGCCGAGGACACATGGCCTATGGTTGCTGAGAGCGTTTTCACATCCATACCGTGCTCCAATGCCATGGTCGCAAATGTGTGACGCAAATCATGAAAGCGTACCTTTTTACAGCCTGCCCGTTCCAAGATCAGTTGTAACCGTTTTCTAACCGATGACGGATTTCTCGGTCTGCCGTTATCCGTCGGTGACGGGAACATCCATTCCGAATCCACCGTTTCTTTATACACTGCGAGAGTTTTGAGGAGTGACGGCGGCAGAATAACAGTGCGTATTGAGGCTTTTGTTTTCGGCGCCGATATAATCACCTCTGCCTTGATGATATATACCTGTCGTTCAATGCGAAGCTCTCCTGTTGCGAAGTTGAGGTCACTCCATTTGAGTGCCAATATCTCACCGCGCCGCATTCCCGTGCCGAGCTCCAGCAAGAAGAGTTCATAATAGCCTTCTTCCTTTGCCTGATGCAGAAACCGCAGAATCTCATTTTGCGTCAGCACCTGCATCTCCCGCGCTTTTTTCGGCGGCAGTTTACAGCCGACAGCGGGATTGGTTCGTATCAAACCGTCCTGTACCGCCCGCTGTAAAGCAGTGCGGCAGTTGGCATGTATCCCCCTTATCGTTCTGTCCGAAAGTCCCTTTCCGTAAGTTTTTGCATGCAGTTTTCTTCCGTCTGTCTTTTCCTTTGCGTAGAATTGCTGTAAATCCGACTGTGACAGCCTGTTCAGCGGAATTTTTCCGATTTCGGGAATGATATGATTGTAAATGCGGTTTTCATAGTCGGTTCTTGTGGTAATGCGGAGTGTGTGTCGGCAGTAGGTCTGATACCAGAAGTCGATCCAATCCCCGAACGGCATATCCGGCTTGATTTTATCGGAAGAGCGTCCGTACTGTTCTTTCAGCGCTTCGAGCTTAGTGGAACATTCTGTTTTTGTTTTCGCCGTTACGCATTTTGTAATAGGCAGGCTTTTCTCATTGTACCCGACAACAATTCTTCCTTCCCACCGACCGTCTTTACGCAGGCGTAATGTGCCCTCACCATTTTTTCTTTTTTTAGCGATTGGTATCATCTCCTTCAAGCATAATCTCATCCATAAAGCCCCCCACGATAGCGGAAGCGTTTCTCTGCATATCGGTGGTCACATGGGTGTAGGTGTCCAGCGTAAAGCTGGCGTTGGTATGCCCGAGGATTCCTGACAGAGTTTTCGCATCCACGCCGCCCGCCAGCGCGTGAGTGGCGAAGGTGTGGCGCAGATCGTGGAACCGAATCAGCGGAAGCTCCGCCTGTTTTAACAGTGTTTTTAATCGGTGGTAAGCATAGTCGGGGTGCATCGGTTTTTCGGGCTCATAGATATTCGGGAATATCCATTCGCTGACTGCCGTTTCTTTTCGCTTCCGCAGAAGTTCCGCAGTGCTCGGCGGCAGGACTATCGTGCGCGTTCCCGTCTCGGTTTTGGTTTCGCCGATATTCAATCCGCCGCCTTTCTTTTTAGCAACCGAGCGCCTCACTTTCAGCTTTCCGTTTTCCGCATCGAAGTCCTCCCACTTCAGTCCGCAGATTTCACCTCGGCGAAGACCTGTTGTCAACTCGGTGTAGAAAAAATCGTACCACCGCTCATCCTGTCGGATGCGCTGCATGAATCGCTCAAGCTGTTCGTCATTGAGTATCTGCTTCGGCGGATAATTGTTTTTGGGAATCGTTGTGCCGACCGTTGGATTTTTAACAATCAGCCGTAGGCGCACCGCCATATCGAGTGCTTCGTGCAGCATCATATGAATACCGCGCACCATGCTGTCGGCAAGCTCTGTGCCGTGCAGCTTGTCCGGTTTCACACGACCTTTCTTTTTGACGGTGTTATAGAATTTTTGAAGCTCCTGCGTGGTCAGCGCCGACAAAGGTCTGTCGCCGAGATACGGTTTGATTTGATTTTTAATCATCGCTTTGTAAGAATCCAGCGTGCTCTCGCGAATCGTGAAGATCATATATTCATTGTTCCATCGGTCGAGCCACTCGCCGAGCGTCATATTCGAATCCTCGGTGAGGTCGGCGTCGCGGTACATCTCGATGCAGTCGTGGAGCTTAACGATTAACTCCTTTTGTGTTCGGGCAAGCACATAGCGGTGAATCGGATCGCCGTTCTTTTTGTGACCGACAACGATGCGGCCTTCCCACCTTCCGTCTTCGCGCTTGCGCACCATACCGTCTCCCGACGGTCTTCGTTTTGCCATAGTATCACTTCCTTTCGCAGTACAACACAATACCACATACATGGCGGAATATCCAGCTAAATTTGCGGTAAAATTCGCAACCCCTAAATCAGCGAGGTTTTTATCGCCGCAACCCCTAAATTGAAGCTTTTATAACCGTTCTTAAAAGCCATACAAAGCCTTGTGCGGTCGGCGTTGCCGTCCGCTGTGAGCCGCCGAGGGATTGCCGTGCAACCCCTCGGCTTTCTCCTGCTTATTTTCGTACGGAGCGTAAAACTGCCGTTAAACCGCCGGTTTTTCGTGTTTGCGGTCAAATTCGGCGAGTTTTTTCAAGGCTGCCTGACGCCGATTTTCTTCGTGCAGCCGTATCAGCTGTTGCTCGTAATACTGCTCTAATGCTTCCGCAATCGCGCGGATTGTATAGCGCAAATTTCCGTTGCGCTTTTCTCCTTTTTGGGTGATGACGGAAGTCGGCTCGGCAGTAATCAACTGCTTTTCAATCAGGCTGTCTACATATTTCTTGACGGTGTTTTTGCTCATGCCGACAGCGTTGCCAATCGTTTTGTAGCTTGGATGGCACTGAAAGATTTTCCTGTCCTCGCAGTACATCAGATACGCATACACTGCGATCTCACCGGCGCTCAGTCCCAAACAAAATATTTCATTCGGCAGAGGAAAATAATCCCGGATCGCATCACGCTTTGGATATCGGGTGAATTTCAAATGCTGCCTCCCGTCTTTTCTTCGACCCATGCGCGGAATTTTTCTTTCGGTACGATGAGCCGTGAGCCGATACGCAACGACGGAAATCCTTTCTCGTGCATCAGCTCGTAGCTGCTTGAGATGGAGATGCCGAGGAGCTTGGCTACCGTTTCAGCATTAAGGAACAACGGCAGATCCTCATAAGCGGTGTAAACAGATTCTTTCATTGGTTTTTCCTCCTGTTAAATTCACACGGTTTTTCGCCGTGTTATGTAGAGGACTGCTGTTTTGCAAAACAAAAAGACCCGCACTCAATCCCGATGCTGATCTGCATCGGTGATTATGTAAGTGCGAGTCTGAAACTCAAAATAAAAATATGTGTATTCAATTGTCGGTTGCTTTCTTTACTTGCAGTATAACATACAGGGAAAATTCTGTCAAGTTTTTTGCGCCAACAGTGTATATTCCGGCGCTTTTGCGGGAATACTGTTTTCTTTGTTTTCTGCGGCGCAGATTTTAACCGTGCTGTGTCGAACTGAAAATCGCAAGGCCAAACCGCGAAATCGGCTCGGCCTTGTTTCTGCAAATTCAATCCTCTGACGGCTCGTACAACACTTCGGTCATGATTCTCGCCGCGAGCTTAAAGCCGCTGATAAACGCTTCGCGCTCATTCATACCGTGCAGTTCCGCCTCGCAGTCTTTGAGCTTTTCAAAGGTTTCTTTTAGCTGGGCCGTAAGCGTCGGTATCAAGCTGTCCTGATGCCGAATAACATAGCTCAACACTTCGCTGTAAGCACTCTCGCGCTTAAAACTGTGTTCGTGCGGAACGATATTGCCGTAGTACAGATCTTCAAGCGTTGTCATTTTCATTCCACCTCACATAAGAAGAGGACGACATGTCATCGGTCAAACCCGACACCGTGTCGCCCTCACTTTTCATTTTCTCTGCTACAATCAGCGTGTGCTTGACAAGCAGCATTTCAAGCCAAGTCCGCTCATTGTACTCCGACGGACGCCCATTTTGGAGGAAGTCTTTCATCACTTCTCCCAGAATACCGTACTTTTCTCCCACACCTTCTCCGCGGTACAATTCTTCTAAACTCATCTGTGCCATATCCGCACCTCCTTTGCAGTACACAACAGTACCACACAGGTTTGCGAAAGTCCAGGGGTTTATGGAATAAATAAAATAACAAGATCTCCTACGGTTTATATTGGCCATTCAATCTCATTCAATTGCAAAAGATACTTTAGTCCTTTTTCTGGATTGACCATCTTAATGAAATAAGCTAATCCATAAAGGTGTTCCTTATAAAATCCTTTCTCGCACCCGATGTGCGACATATGATCCACCACACCATATTTTTTGCAATAATATATCGCATTTTCAAGTTCATTAATGCGTTTTTGGGGAATGGCAACCTCCTTATTAACAATTAAACCAGTTACCTCTTGTCGTTGGTGAGCATATTGTAGTCTAAACTTTCCTTCGTTTATTTCATAGCCTTCCTCGTATATGATTTTACGAATTAGTTCAATATACTTTTGTATAGTTTTCTTCCCAGAAAAAGTAATATCGTCTGCATATCGGGTGTAACTAGCACCAATTTTATCTGCTAGTCGCCCTAATCGCTTATCCAATTTCAGCGAAACCAAATTTGATATAGTTGGACTTGCAGGAGAACCTTGCGGCAGAACACTTCTTGCATTTGTGCACAGGTTTGTCAAAAGCTTTGAAACGCTATCTGTATACCCTATGTATTTAAATATCTTGTAAATTTCTCGATATTGAATGCTGGGAAAGAAATCTTTCAAATCGATATTTACTACCAACTCTTTTCCAGTATGTTGAACTGCGTTATCGTATATCGACACTCCTTTTACAAACCCTTTGGCAAATTGTGAAACAGAAAATTTATCGAGCATATTTTCTTTTATCCATAATTGAATCCTTTTTAACTCCTCATTAGGAGCTTCAATCTCTCTCAATCCACCATTTTTCTTTGGAATGTGAAAAACCCTGTAGGAATCACACTTTTTGTCACCAAAAAGTCTGTCTTGAGCACTTTTATGAATGCCAAGCAGTTGTCTTAGATGTCTCAAATTATATATCACAGGCACATTGTTATCTGTAAGCCGTTGATTGTACTCTTCTATAAGTCGTTTTTCTTCTTCAGTAATAACTCCCGCTTGATATGCCTTTTCAATATGCTCCATAATATCACCCTTTAATATAAATATAAACGAGCCCCTACACCTACTTCAGTCTGATATTCGTGCCGGATAGGTTAAAACTGCGTAAGCGTTTTAACCTATCCGGCATTCAGGCTTTCTGTTAAGAAAGCCTGAATGACGAATGGAGGAGCGGAGCGACGACAATCGTCACATTGGTTACATAGGCATAGCCATATGCATATGCCTTCGGAGGGGTTGGCGAGCGGAGTGCGCAGCACCGCCGCCCCCGAAGCAGGCATATGGCTATTAGTGCCGTTGTAGTTTTGAAGAGATACACACTCTTCGTATTCTAGGTGTAAGGGCTCGAATATTAACATGTTATTTTTTATATCCAGAAAAAGATTTGCCAAAGTTTCTAGGTATATATGATGTTTCAACAAGAGGAATTTTATGCTCACTTAATAATGATCGCTCAGCATTCTCCCATCCCTTTAATCTCTTCTTTATGAGTTTTTCTTGAGTTTCACTTGTAGGCAGTATTTTCCCGTCCTCTATTTTAATATATCCCTTTTCCGCTATGTATTCTAACCTTTTTTGAAGCAAATCCATAGTAATTCCAAAATCCGCACACGCTTTTTCAAAAGAAAAGTCATTCCCGTTCAAAATGCAATATACAATAAAGCGATTGTATTGATTGTCTGTTATATCAAACAAAACAACTGGCCTGTGAGCGTTCTTTCGCGCGACACCTTTCAACATACTTATTGATGTATTCCTAGGGCTGCTGTTTTTACGGAACAACGACACAAAGTTTTCTGCGCTGTGCCAAAATAGTCCTAAAGTATCATTAGGCGTGGTTTTTTCAAACGACACCAACGACTGAATATCTTTATAACCTAGAATTGCGTTACTACTAATGTTTTTTCCTGCGCAAATTAACTCGTATTGCTCTTTTTTTAGCCTCGCTTCTATTCGTGGGAAAATGTAATCATCTTTAAAGGCTTTATCTGTGCTGTCTACATATATCGTTGTAAGGTCTATTCCTAATTTAGTTTTAAATTTCTCTATCATTTGTAGTCCCGTGATAGTCGTGTGGACCATAAGTACATATAACTTTGAGTTTTGCAACTCTGGAGCAATAGAAAACATTTTTGATAATGCTTTTATGATAGTATCCCCAGATCCCATATAATCATCTACGATAGCAAGCACTGTTGGAATGGCATCATTTTCTAAATACTCGCGAATAACATCGTTAGATGAAAAGCCTTTCACATTGTTATTAAACCAATATGAACTGAAGATTATATCTGAGTTTGCAACGCCGTACTCTTTTGGCATTTTAGCAAAAAGCACATTGCTAATATCTTCACCATTTACAGTTATGAACTTTTCATGCAACTCAACAACCTTTTGGTTAATCGCAGTCTCGGTGTAGTAATAGAAGTTTTTTAGGAGTTCCAGAAGAACAGGGGTATCCTCTTCATTGAATTGTTTTAACCAATTATCCAAGATGGTATCGAATTCTTTTTTGAAATTGGCATCACCCCAACGCTTCGTTATTTCGCCAAATTTATATCTTGGTTTAAAAAACATATCAGTTCATCTGCCTCCTTTCCACTTCTTGTTAATTATTTAAATTAATACCCCTTCGCAATGATCAATCTCGTGTTGGATAATCTGCGCCATCCAACCAGTGAAGGTTTTGATTCGGATTTTGAATTCTGTGGTTTGCCATCGAACTTTGATGGTCTGATAGCGTTTGCATTTGCGGGGGACGCCCAACAAAGAAAGACAAGCTTCTTCGATATCATACGGCTCTGACTTTTTTGATAATCTAGGGGTTGAACATCGTTATGTACCTTCATTATCAAACACAATAATCCGCTTACGTACGCCAATCATATTTGCTACCATACCAACACAACTGTCCTTGTTGGCAATCAACGTATCCAGCAAGGACTGTACCACCTGTGAATCTTCTTTTGTCGCCTTTTCTGACTTCACGCCAAGAAAAATCGGATCGTGTATTACCTCTTTAACCATTGTAAACCTCAAGGATCCTTTTTAATATTTCTTTATCTGCCGGGCAGAAATCATAGTTAAAAATCTCGCTTGGTGCAATCCATTTTATATCGTTATGTTCAAGCTTTTTGGGGATGCCTTCAAGGATAGCTGCATTGAATAAGGTTAGATGCACTGTCAAATCCGGGTATTCATGAACAACATCCATAAACACATTGCCTACCGACAAGGTAACGGCAAGTTCTTCCCGGCACTCACGGATAAGTGCCTGTTCTTTTGTCTCTCCCGGTTCTACCTTACCGCCAACAAATTCCCATAAGAGTCCTCTGGCTTTGTGTGCTGGACGTTGACAAATCATAAATTCACCTTTATCCCATATAAGAGCTGCAACTACTTCTGTCATTATCCAACCACCAATTTGTTTGTTTTCTTCAGGTATTTTGCCGGAATGGGGGCATCTAATCTCCATGTAATATTCATCGGTCTTGAACCGTTATGTGAAACATAATTTGCAGTACCAAGATAAGTGTACGGTGCAGTATTGCCGTAAACATCATTCTTAAATTCGCGCACAAACAAGAGAACCTTGCTGCCGTTTTTGTGATGATTGATATACCGCTGACCGACTTTACCTTCTGCATTAGTCGTGCTTTGACTTTGCCAATGGAACAGTGTTTCATTGATGGAATAATCCTGATACATGGTTGTAGGCGAGTAGTCTTTATCCGACTTGTTCAATGTGATAAAGAACACATCAATTTTCTTGTCGGGCAACCATTTCACACCTTCGCGAACAGTGCTTGGCTTCATAAAATCCATTGCAACAAGCAGTTGATCGCGCGTATAGGTACAATGCAGATCCAGCGGACAATCAAATCCGAGGCTGACAGGCTCATCGATAAAATCAATACGATTGTAGTTATATTTGAGTAATGCAATCAGCTCAGAAAGCATTATCGGGCTATTTGAAAGAATTTTGAAGTTTTCGAATACTTCGTCCGCGTTCCAATCCTCAACCGTTTTTCCCCACATTGTAATATAGGACATCTGAAGCATACGCTTTTCTATATCCGAAAGTCTTGTAAGGTCAAAATGGTCGATATTTTCCAAAACACGCAGCATAAAAACAATCCAACGTCTTGAATCAACCAAAGCAAAACGGCTGAGTGCTTTTGACATTACCTCTTCAATCGGTTCCTCGAAATTATCAATTATATCTGCACGTGCGCACAGACGAGAAAAAGAAGCAAATTTATAGATTGAGCGAGGATCCAAACGATAGTGGTCAAGAAAGTTTTCGAGAGTAAGTTTTAGGCCGGTATCTTCTTCAAAGGTTGCTATACGTGCAACAAGGCCGGCGCTGTTCCCATAAGATGCGCGAATGTTATCAAGAATATATCTTGCTGCCTTCTTTTCAAGCTGAATATAGCATCCCTTTGGGAGTGAAATAAACCCATCCTTAATTTCACGTGTTACGCCTCGTGTGGTGTTGGAAAGTAGAGCTGCAAACTTATCTTCAAAATTATACTTTTTATTTGCTTGCCCAATAAAATCAAGCACGGTTAAGCATTCTTTATCTTCAGATAAACGCAGACCACGGCCAAGTTGCTGTAAAAACACTGTCAAAGATTCTGTTGGACGCAAGAATAAAACCGTGTTGACTTCAGGGATGTCCACACCTTCGTTGTAGATATCAACGACGAAGATAAACCGCACTTCACCTTTTACAAGCCTGGCCTTTGCCTCTTTTCTTTCTTCGTCCGGCGAATGTCCGGTCAGGAACATCGACGGAATTCCGCGGCCATTAAAGTAATTAGACATAAATTCTGCATGTTCAACCGTTACGCAAAATCCAAGCCCCTTTACATCATCAATATCTGTAACATATTTGAGCAATGAAGAAACCACCAAGTCGGCGCGACGGTTTGCCGTCATACCGCTGAGTGTATAAACCCGCGAAAGTTCGCCTTTATCATAACCTCCGGCTGCCCATTTTAAGTGATCCAAATCAACCGTATCCGTTACACCAAAATATTGAAACGGACACAGGAGCTTACGGTCAATAGCTTCGGGCAGACGAATTTCGGCAGCAATACGATTATTGAAATACGGCAAAATGCTCTTGCCATCCATACGCTCGGGCGTTGCCGTCAAACCGAGAAGAATCTGCGGATTATAATAGGATAAGAGCTTTTGATATGTAGGTGCGGCGGCGTGGTGAAACTCGTCCACAATAACATAATCATAAAAATCCCGCGTTGTTTTTTCGGTAAAGCTCTGCGAGTTGAAAGTTTGAATGGATATAAAAAGATTGTCTATGCTTTCCGGTTTATAGCTGCCTACAAACATCTCCCCAAAGTTTGCATCTTTCAGTACTGCGCGAAAGGTGTACATACTTTGTTTCAGAATTTCTTCACGATGAGCCACGAACAAAAGTCGGCAAGGCTTATCCGGGTTTTGCTTGCGAAAACGCTTGTAATCAAGCGCAGAAATCACAGTCTTTCCGGTACCGGTGGCGGCAACAACAAGGTTTCTGTGATAGCCACGAACCTTGCGCTCTGCTTCCAGCTTATCAAGAATTTCTTGCTGATAGGAATATGGAGTGATATCCATCGTATACACTTCGGCATTATTACTGTCAAAGTATTTTTCGGACTTTAGTGCACGTGCTAAACGCTCCTTTTGATCCTCGTTGTAATATTCAAATTCATTGGAATTCCAATAGCTTTCAAATGTGGCTTCAATTTTGTCAATCGTTTCCGGCAGGTCCTTCTTTGTGACCTTTACGTTCCATTCAAGGCCGCTGGAAATGGCAGCATTAGAAAGATTCGATGAACCAACATATGCAGTAGTAAAACCGGTATCCCGATAGAAGACATACGTTTTCGCATGAAGTCTGGTGCGTTTGGTGTCGTAACTCACCTTGATTTTTGTGTTAGGAAGTTTGCGGAGTTCTTCGATTGCCTTTACATCGGTCGCTCCCATATAAGAGGTTGTAATAATGCGGAGCTCACCGCCGTTTTGTGTGAAGGTTTTAAGCTCATCCATTATTAAGCGCAGTCCGCTCCATTTAATGAAGGATACCAGCATATCAATACGGTTACAGGATATAATTTCCTTCTTGAGCTCGGTAAACATCTGCGGCTCGTGGATTGCACCAGTAAATAGCGAGCTTTGCGCAATAGATGTTTCAGGACGAATAATCGCTGCCTTTTCATCGAGGGATAAAATGCTGTTCTTTTTGTCAAAGAGTGCGAGTAGCTGCTCGGCCCGCTCCGCAACCGTCATTTCATCAAGTTCGTTTTCTTTTGTTTCGGTGATAATCGTAGAAATAATACGGTTTGCAAGCGCTACTTGTGAGCTAACGTCACCGCCATTGTCAGCAACATTATCAAGCCCTTTTTCTACAACTTCGGCAATATATTTTGCCAGCACTTTGGACGCCTCAGCACTATCAATGGGCGCAGTAGTAGAAAGCTTGTCCGCAGTGGCAAGCTCGGCATCCAGTGATTTGTTTATGATTTGCTCGTAGATACCGTCTTTTAACATAAACTTCTCCTAAATTATATTTCAAACAAAATCATACTCAATCAGCAATTTGTCAAAGCTCAATATTGTATATATTGGTCTTATAAGTGTTAAGCGTATTGGTAGTTCTATATTTATTTGAGACCGGATAAACAACTCTAACAAATTCATGATTTAGTGCAAATAAACAAATTCCTAAAGCTACTGGTTTTGTACTCAAGGGAGCTACACACACGGCATCTTTACAATCCCCAATCATGGAATACAATAAATTATATGCTTCAAAAGGATTATCGGCAGGTGTGTATAAATATTTGTGTTTGTTTTGCATAAGTTGATAATTGTTAATAACACTTATATCTTTGTATTTCGGAAAAAAAGAAGGCAAGTTGTTTACTAGCATTAAATTGCTATGCTGACAATTCTCGAAAACTTTTAGACCAAGCGCTCCTTCAAAGCCTAAAAACATATACAAGTCGTGAAACCTTGTTGCACCTCCTGGACCACTAAAACCTAATAACTCAAACATTTTCAAATCACCAAAATACGAGCGATATGAGGTAAAAGGTTCCTCTTTAAAAACATAGTCATATGGTATAGAGTACGCAACTTTTAACTGTTTGACTTTATTTTGCATTTTTAACATTTTAAAAAAGGTAAACATTTCTGGGATCCTAATGCATGAAATGTCTATTAAAATATCCTTACACCAAAAACTTTCAGGAATCTTCTTTAAACTATTAACGAAGTCCATTGGTTCTTCAGTAATTGATACTGTTTGAACATTCTTAGCTTTTATCATCTTTGCATACTTACTGGGAAGATTAAATCCAGAATACGAAATAACCAACAAATGTTCAATGCTAACACTGTTTGTATATAAGTATTCCAGAACCTCGAGCGATCTTTTTTCATCGCAACCAGAAAAAACAAACGTGATACTTTTTTGAGGAGAATAGTCAGCCAAATTCTCAACGGAATAAATACACGTATTTCCCATATCAATTATCCTCCATGTCGAAGAGCGTCAGCTGCATATCCTCTGTTTTAGAATCGTCACCCTCGTCTATCATCCCAAACGTAGTCTGCGTTTTTATCATATTAGACATCTGTTCGGGGGAAAATCTAACATTAAATCCGCCCCTCGTTCGACAAGAAATATTAAACATAGGAGAAAATGCGCGATTAATATAATATATATCTCCTTTTTGATTTATAGACATTGACAAACGCTGAGTTTTTTCTTTTTTAATAATCATGGTCCAACCTAACGCAATATCAACGACTTTTTTATCTTCATCTTGTATTTGCATATTATCAAATGTGAACTGCGTTGTTTCAGGGTATCGAGCCTTTTTGTCTTTGTGATATTCCATCAAAACATTGCCAATATTCAATAACAAGTTACGCACATTACTTCCATAGTTGATTATAGAACAAACACTCTCAAATTCAGATGTCGAGAATTCGTGAATTGCTCGACTTTGCGAGCGTGGTGAAACTTTTTTATTGACTAAGAGATTATCCCTTTCATAAAACAAAGCATCACTAATAATTGAACGACATATATTAATAAATGTGCGAGAATTACCATCGGCCAAATGCACGATCGTGTTAAAACTATAGTATAGTTTTTCACGTTTATAAATACTAGCAAGCAAAGCCGTTATAGTATAACGATATTTGTTTAAATAGTCATTATTGTATTTGTGAACGATATCATTATCTTGCTTGTTTATAAAGCCAAGCATCGCAGAGCGGGCTATCTCTGCCGCTTCTTCAGGTGACTCCTTTCTTCTAATAACCCAAAGCGCATTCAAGGTTTCCATTATCGGGTTTTGTGGGTTTTTAATAATAGCGATTATTTTATCACAAAGGTTGGAATCTTTTTTTATAGAAGATCTTTCTGACAGTATTATTCTTAAATGCTTATCTTTGCCCTTACAAATATCTAAACACTCTTCGTCTAAGTCTTCTACGGCGCCAATCATATTTCTAATATCTATACAACCAAATTTCGCATCATCCAATCGTTTAGCTGCCATTTCAGCGAAATATTCTTTCTGCAGCTTATCAGACATTCCTCTACTGATGTCAATTAAAAGATAATCATGACCATCTCTAAGATATTCCGTTTTGTTAATTGTTTCGGTTGTTGTTGTACCTTCACATCTTCGTCCTATTCTATACGAGATCTTTTGATGAACAAATTTAATTTTTGTATTGAAAAAGCGTTGGATATCTTCAGTCATATTTTCAAATTCATCTACCAGTATCAAATAAATGATATCCTCAAAAGCCGAAACGCTTTCATTTAATGCAGTAATCATTCTTTCGCTCAAAGAATATAAGTCTAATATAACATCTGTTTTAAATTCAGAATCAAGGAAAATGGAATTATTCTTAAACGCGTCAATATAGTACAACTGGCGCTGCAAAAAAGTACTAAGATCCGAAAAAGAATTTATGTTTTGTTCTTTAACTAATACGGAATTTGCAAAAAGTTTTTTAAAGTATTCTTCTTCAAAAGTCTTTGAATTGTTTGACTCTTGGCAAACATCCTCAACAACTGACAAAATATGAGTACAAAATTGAAGTTCCAAATAATGCTCAAAAAAGCTCAGCCACTCTTTTCTTGATTGGCTTTTAAAAATGCTTTGAAAAGTGTTCACAAAAGAATCATCACATCGAAAATAAAAACCGATGCTTTTTTCTTCAATTATTTGTTTTGTTATTGATTTTTCCGAATTATTTTTTGCACGTTCTTTTAAAACTGGATACGAAAAATACTTCAAGATCATCGTCTTGCCGCTTCCACGTGAACCCTGAAGGATAATTGGCGTTTTTAGGGAGGCAAAATTCTTTTCACTTGTACCCTTGAGTAACTCAACAGAAAAAGGATCACACCATAAACTCAATATTCTTTGAGGTTCCAAAGTGTTTGCATTAATATCATCAAATGGATTATTAAATGTATTTGCAGGGGTTAAAGTGTAATTGTCTAGCATTTTGCAATTTCTCCTTTCTTGGGAAAACCGGATTCCAGTTGTAATTGGACCAAAAAATAGGAAGAGTGTTATTAGGAGTGTTATAATAAAAACCAAAGCAAAACTCACCATCCTTATATCCAAGCGGCTTTACTTTTGATCCTGGTTCTATAATTTTCCCCCCATAATCCTCGGCCAATTTTTTTGAATAAGATAATAATTCCGGAAATCTATTAAACACCATAGAGTCAGTGCTAAAGCACTTGTTTCTCGAATCAACTAGCGCACAGCAAATTACTATAATGCCTTTTTCTTCTAACTTATTTATAGCTTCTTCACTTGCAATTATGGTCAAATAATATGCTTGTTTATACTCAATATTCTGAAGTTTATCAAAATAATTCCTTGAGCCTGTTCCTCCACTCAATGTAGCATCATCAATAAAAACAATCGTACTATTTTTGTCTGTTTTTAAATTAGTTGGATAAAAAAATCTATCCAGTGTAAGATTCGCTTCTTGTCTAAAATGATATAAAAGCAACCCTCCACTTTCGCTTGCAGATCCAATAGAAGAAAAATGAATATTTTTCAACTCGGATTCTACTTGATCTACCCGAATTGAATTTCGCACAATAAAATCGTGGATAAATTTATTATATAAAACGCGACAAAGATGATTGACATCGGAAGGGGAATAATACGTATAGTTACAAAGTAGCCATAGCGCCAATCTTCGTTCTTCTTCTAGACTAAATACTTCCCCGGTGAAATTGTTAAGCCATTCTTCGATATCCTGAACACTCAAATCAATTTTCCATGATTTTTCTATTGTTTTATGTAATATTTCAAGCATATTTTCCTCAGTGGGAAAATCTTTCGGGAAATCGATTGACATTATAGTTCCTCCATTTTATTTACCGAAACGTTGTTTAGATCCTAAATAATACTCCTTATCTGCTTCAATGGCAATCCATTGCCTATGTAAAGATTCAGCGCAATATCCTGTAGTATTACTTCCTGAAAAACAATCTAGCACAATGTCTTTTTCATCAGTTAAAAAATTAATAAAAAAATTCGGTATGTCCATCGGCATTCTTGCCGGATGAATTTTAAGCCCTTTTTTCTTACAACCAATTAAGTAAGCATCTTGGCTGTTTGTATTAGATGCAATCAAAACATTTGACGGGATTGCTCCACCATTATCCTTATTAAACGCGGTTTCACTTATACTATGCTCAGATGGCCTGTTCCCAGCATTGTATTTACCAGAGCTAAGTAATTTCTGCATTTGTTTGCTGTATTGCGTTAGTACTTTTTTGTTATTGGCCTTTGGTCTTGACGTTTTAGATAACCACCAAATTCGCGTGAATGAATCTTTTACTCTGATCCTGTCAATATTCACATATTGAATAGGCGTAGGTAGTCTTGCGGGATTATGATAAATGAACTCCTGGCAAAGATTCAATCCACATTTACTTTTAATTTCTAATAAGGTTTCCATAGGCAACGTTGAGAATGTAGGTTCACCTGAGTTCCAAGCATTTCCGACCTCGATTACAATTGACCCTGTATCTGTCAACAATGGTATCATTGATTCTATAACATCACATAACCATTTTTTATACTCTTCACCATTAAGATTACCATACTTTTTTGCTCTGTTTAACGGAAACGGAGGTGATGTAAATATCATCTGTATTTTGTTAGTGTAATGTGGAAGTAAATACTGTGTGTTCACTACTTCACATTTTTCGTTGATGCAGATTCCATACTCTGTTCTATAGCGTCTCCATTTATTTTGAGGAATTATCATATTTTTTCCTCCATATCAACTATCTCTACAATATCATCCATAGTGCAACCCAACGCAGAGCATATCTTAACAAGCACATCGCTGGAGACGACGGCGCCGTCTTTACCCATCTTAGTGATTGTTGCGATGCTGATGCCGGCTTTTTCGGCAAGTTCTTTCTTTTTCATATCACGGTCGATTAAAAGCTTGAATAATTTTTTATAGCTTGCGGCCATTGTATTACACCTCATAAACAGTTATAGTTAGTACATTGTATCATCGGAAATCATTATACCACACTCTACTCCAAACATCAACAGTTTTCGGCAGAAAAATACTGCGATTTCAGCATTTATCAACTTTTTGTTGCAAGTTTTAATTTCCTCCTTGCTTTTTCGTAATTCCCTTATCTTTGTCTACTGCAGTGCAAATTTTGACTGCAATTATTTTTATAAATACAGATGCTTGAGTTGCCGCATAAACAAAAATCGCTCCCAAGAATTAATCTTGGGAGCAATTTTTCACACAGTGTTTATTTATCAATCTTCTTCATTCCGGCGGCGTTCTTCTTCGGCTTCCTCCTCTTCTCGGCGATACTCACTGTCGTCCCAGTTATACACATATTCGCCTTGGTCGATGCTGAAACCGTCTCTTTCGATATTTTCATATTCACCGGAATCATAGTTGAAACAATACTTTGACATACTATCCTCTCCTTTACAGCTTGACGATCTCGTAATCCGTGCGTGTGCCCTTTATGCGATTTGCGCGAAACAGCTGGCTGTTTGTTTTCCAATGCGGGAATTTATCCGCTTTTTCTGCGTTGGTATCACGATGGCAAATGACGATATTTCCTGCAACATCACTGCCGCCGAGCGACAGCGGACGAATGTGGTCAAGTGTCGGATGATAGGCGCTGTGCGGATCTCCACAGGCGGACTTCCGCATTTCGCGACCGGCATAGTCGAAAACGGTTTCACGGTTCCCGAAAACCTTGTTCCATACTTTGACCGTTTTGTACTTTGACATTTTGATGCCCTCCTTTATAAGTGATATACACATTATCGCACATAAAAGAGGAGCGCACTATGAACCGTCGGTTCAAAAAACAGCATCCCTGTGGGCCCGTTCACCCGTAGGGACGCTGTTTTTTTCAAAGACTCTCGGCAATTTTTTGAAACAGCAAAAGTCTTTTGGCCGACGGCGTTCTTTGGCCGGAGCAATAATAGGCGACCGAGCGGGGCGTAACATTTAAACGCATCGCCCACTCTTCCTGCGAAAGACCCGATTTGTCCACTATGCTCCGAAAATAGTCTGCCGTCTCATAATCGATTTTCCGATTACTCATATTCGCAAACCTCCTTTGCATAGACAACGCAGTGCTCCGAAGGTTTTTTAAATATGTAATATCAGTATAGCCTATTTCCTGAAAAAATCAATAGGGAAAAATCAATTTGCAGGAATATCGCTTTTCGATAATTCTGTAAAGTGGTGTATAATCTACTCGCGGCGTATACGGCGGATCGTTAAGCAGTTTATACTTGATTATACTGCCGAATGCACTGTCGAGCGAGGAAAAGCCCAGATATTCGTTGATCCTGTCCATAAAAAGCGCATTACAATACTGTATTTCATCGGAAGCTAGTTTCTTTATATCATAAATGTATTGATCGTTTTCCGAATAAACGCCGCTGTTTTGTTCACCTTTCGTTGCCTCATAATAATTGTGGTTTGGCTCAAAAAGACTTTCGTTGGGGATCACCGTCAGCTCCGTCAAAGGCACACACGACAACCCGGATTTCATTCCTGCGTATCTGAATTTATAGAACGGATTGATGAGCACGATCATTCTCTTAGCCGAAATCGGAAACATCATGAAGTTTTCACTGAAATGTGTGAGTGACTTTTTTAAACTTGCAATTACATCTTTTTCTTCATCGTTTGTCGTGCGGTTTAATATGTCTGTCAGCCACGAGAGCTTTTTATCATTATGTCTTGTGATGCCGCCCCAGCCTTTTTCGTTTTCCGATGTCATACCGATATCGGTAATGACAAATTCATCTCCGCTTTCCGGCGCATCCCAGAAGGCAATATATCCGCTGTTAACAATGCTTGCCCAACGGTATGCCGGATAGGTTTTATTGGGATTTTGCAGAATAGATGCAGGTGTACCGTCGGAATCCAAAACAGTATTAACAGTCCGCATCCAATATTCATACGGCGTTTCGCCTTCGATACGGCGTTCTTTAAAGTCGGGAGCAAAAGAATTCTTCATTTGCCGTTCCTTTTGCATCCATTCTTCATTTTGCATAGTCCGCAATTCTGAAACAAGCAGAAATTTTTTGACCTGTAATAGCTGTATACGGTTCAGAGAAACCGTATGGTCGGCTTTTAGCAGTATATTGGCAAGCAGGTTGCCGAATTGCGATTCGACTTTTGTATTCAGTGCTCTTTCAGTGTTGTGGTCATAAAGAACGTTTTGCGCAAAGGCATGCTCGGGGGCAATATTCTCGCGCAGCTCGCCGGTTTTTATGTTGTATGTACAAAGCCTATTACTGAACTTCCGCAAAACCAACCGCGGAACATAATGACTGGAAAAACTGCCGTTTGGCATAAACTTCACTCCAAAACGGTTTCATTGATAATATAATACACCGTATTTGGTTGCTACACAACCGGCGGCTAATAGTCTGCACAAAATTAACTTGAACAGGCTGTCATTCAGAGTTATAATAACCGTATAAAAAGCGGTCGCCTCTCGCGTGATAACGAGAGGCGTGTAGTGTGTATTATTCTGCGGACATTGCTGTTGACCACATAACAGACCACCTACCGTTTCGGAGCACTCGGAAATAGTGGACTGTGGAGCGCCGAAGAGTACGGTTTTCCGAGCGGAAAGGGGCGGAAAAAGCTATTTTTAGCGGAAATTGCCCTTATAGGTCCGTTTGGGACCATCAGGCCGCAGGTTCGAACCCTGTCACTCGGACCATATCGAGTGTTCGTAAGAAATTTTCCTTACGAACACTCGCTTTTAATTTTATACCGCTTGCGTCCCCGTTGCAAAGCGGCAGTATCTGTTGTATAATTGCATTGAGACAAAACGAACCTAAGACACGCAAACTGCGGTGCTTTGGCTGCACAACAGTAAAGGGGGAATACGAATGCTCGGAGCGATAGTCGGCGATATCGTGGGCTCGATTTATGAGCGGAGGAATATCAAGACGAAGGACTTTCCGCTGTTCGGCAGCCGCTGCTCGTTTACGGATGACACGGTCATGACCTGCGCCGTGGCGGAGGCCGTTATGAACGGCGGGAAAAGGGAAGATTTTATCAAAGCGATGAAAAAGTACGGGCGGCTGTATCCGAATGTCGGTTACGGCGGCAAATTCAGAGCGTGGCTGTTCTCGGACGGCAGCGCTCCGTACGGGAGCTTCGGCAACGGCTCGGCCATGCGCGTCTCGCCGTGCGCGTGGGCAGCGGAATGCGATAGCGTGAGTAAAGCGGAGCTGCCCGACAGGTGCAGGGATTTGGCGAGGCTTTCCGCCGAAGTTACGCACAACCACCCGGAGGGAGTCAAGGGCGCAGTGGCAACAGCCGATGCGATTTTCCTGTGCCGGTATTACTTCGGGGGCTGTCGCGGCGAAAACGAACAACCCGTCAATAATGACCCGGCTGAGTGCAAAAGGCTCATCAGGGAGCATATCGAGCGCGAATACGGGTACGACCTTTCCAAAACGCTCGACGAAATCCGCCCGTCATACCGCTTTGACGTTAGCTGTCAGGGCTCCGTGCCGCAGGCGATAACAGCGTTTTTGGAGAGCACGGATTTTGAGGACGCCATAAGAAACGCGATATCCATAGGCGGCGACAGCGATACTGTTGCGGCCATTACGGGAAGCATGGCCGAGGCCGCCTACGGCATACCGGATAGGATAAAGGAAAAGGCATATTCCTATCTGGATGAGCCGCTGAGAGCCGTAGTGAGACGCTGGGACGGGTATATCGCTCGGTTCGGCGGCAAATAAAGCAGTCCGCGCTTGCGGTTTTTCCGCTTTTTGATTATGATATTAACGCAAAGGGGTGTTGTTATGTTTTCTGAAAAGTTTATCTGTGCAGGCTATGAATACACAGACTATACTTTCCATGTCCCCGCGCCGTATTTCCGAAAGACCTTTGAAACAGACGGCGAAATCAAAAAAAGCATAATTACTCTGACGGGTCTCGGATTTTATGAGCTTTATGTTAACGGGCGGCGGATTACCAAGGGTATTCTTGCCCCGTATATCTCGAACCCGGACGATATTGTTTACTACGACGAATACGACATAACGCAGGCTCTTGTGCCGGGGAAAAATGTTCTTGGTATACTGCTCGGCAACGGTATGCAGAACGCGCCGGGCGGTCAGATCTGGGATTTCGATATAGCCGCGTTCAGGGGTGCTCCGCGCACGGCTTTCTGCGTCTCGACCGAATACCTTGACGGCAGAACCGATACCTTCGAGGCAGACGGTTCGGTCAGAACCGCGCCGTCACCGATTATTTTTGACGACCTGCGCTGCGGCTGCTACTACGACGCCCGCCTTGAAATTCCCGGCTGGTCAACGCCCGAGTTTGATGACAGCACTTGGAAAAACGCTCTTGCGGCGGAGACGCCGCGCGGCGAAAGGCGCCTGTGCGAGGCGGAGCCGATAGCGCCCGTGCGCGAGATAAAGCCGGTTCTGATAAGAAGATGCAGGCTCCAGGAATATACTTCCCGCGGCGATGTTGTCAAAGAGGCGAAGAAAGTAGCGAGCGACGAGCGCGACGGTTTTTTATATGACTTCGGCGTGAACTCGGCGGGTACCGTAAGGCTCAGGATAAGCGGCGAGCGCGGGCGGCAAATCGATTTGCAGTTCGGCGAATATATCGCGCCCGACGGTGAGCCCGATACGAGCAACATCTGCTTTTATCCCGAGGGATATTCCCAGCGCGACGTGTATATTCTCAAAGGCGAGGGCGAGGAAGTTTTTGAGCCTGTGTTCACTTATCACGGCTTCAGATACTGCGTGGTGCTCGGTATAACCGAGGAGGAGGCGACCGAGGAACTGCTGACTTTTATCGTGCAGAATTCGGCTCTTTGCGAGATAGGCTCGTTTCGCTGCTCCGACGAGACGACAAACAAGCTGCAGGCGATGACGAGAAACTCGGATCTCTCGAATTTTTATTATTTCCCGACCGACTGCCCGCACCGCGAAAAAAACGGCTGGACGGGCGACGCTGCTCTCTCCGCCGAGCATATGTTGATGAATCTCGATGCCGTCAACAGCTACCGCGAGTGGCTTCGCAACATCCGCGCCGCTCAGCGTGCGGACGGGGCTTTGCCCGGCATAGTGCCGACCGGCGGCTGGGGCTTTGAGTGGGGCAACGGACCCGCTTGGGATGCGGCGCTGACATATATTCCCTATTTCTGCTATGTCTTGCGCGGCGACAGAAAGATAATCGAAGAAAATGCGACGGCGATATTCCGCTACTGCGAATATATCTCACGCCGACGCGACGAACGAGGGCTTGTCGCAATAGGACTCGGCGACTGGTGCCCGGTGACGAGCGTAAAATCACCGCTTGAGTTTACGGACAGCGTCACCTGCATGAGTATACTCAAAAAGGCCGTCTATATTTTTTCGGAGCTCGGACTTTCGCTCGAGCGCGACTTCTGCGAAAAGCTCTATGATGAGCTGAGAACCGCCGTCAGGCGGCACTTAACAGACTTCGGCACCATGACCGCCGCGGGCTCCTGCCAGACCTCGCAGGCAATGGCGATATATTACGACGTGTTCACCCCCGGCGAAAAAACGGCGGCGTTCAAAAAGCTTCTTGAGATAATCAAACGGCGCGACGACCACGTTGACGCCGGCATACTCGGTATGCGCGTGCTGTTCAGGGTGCTCTCGGATTTCGGCGAACCCGATCTCGCGTTTAAGCTGATAACCCGCCCGGACTATCCGTCCTACGGAAACTTCGTCGAGCGCGGACTTACGGCATTGCCGGAGGATTTCCTGCGCGAGGAGGACACCCCCGATTCGCAGAACCACCATATGTACGGCGACATTTCCGCATGGTTCATCGAATATATCGGCGGCATACGAGTGAATCCTTTCCTGACCGACCCATCCGAGGTCGAGATATCGCCGGTGTTTATTGAAAAGCTCGACGGCGCCGAGGCTTCGTATGAGACGGTCGGCGGCAGGGTGAGCGTAAAATGGTGCAGAACGAACGAGGGTATAACCCTTAATATATCTGCGGACAAAGGCGTTCACGGGCGCATAAGGCTGCCCGACGGCTACGCGTTCGAGGACGGGCGCGGCAGCCTTAAAGAGCTTTACGGCGGAACGTTTAAAATAATCAGAGAGTGAAAACAGGAGGAACAAATGAAAGAGAAGATACTTTTTGTCAATGCCTGTGTGCGCGGGGAGAAAGAGTCGCGCACCCTTGCGCTCGCAAAGGCGGCGCTCAACCGTCTTGACGGTGATATAGAGGAAATCTGCCTTACCGAGGCAAATCAGAAGCCGCTCGACGCGGCGGGGCTTGCCAAGCGCATAGAAAGCGCGGAGAAAAACGACTTCTCCGACCCGGTCTATGACTGCGCCAAGCAGTTCACTGCCTGCGACACGGTTGTTGTCGCCGCGCCGTTTTGGGATTACAGCTTCCCGTCGATTCTGAAGATATACATAGAATCCCTGTGCGTCGGCGGGCTCACGTTTTTGTACGGCAGCGACGGAGTTCCGATAAGCTATTGCAGAGCAAAGAAGCTGATATATATAACCACCGCCGGCGGATATATCGGAGACAGCGACTTCGGATTTGAATATGTAAAGACCGTAACGAAGTCGTTTTTCGGCATTGAAAAGTTCAGCTTTTTCAGCGCGGAGGGGCTCGATATTCTCGGCAACGACCCCGACGCCATACTCAAAGAGACACGCGAAAAAATAGAGCGCGAGCTCTGATAAATTAAAAATGTCCCCCGGAGAGCAGTGCTGTGCGCTCCGGGGGATTTCCGTTTTTATTTATGACTGATAGGTCTCCATAAAGCTGTTTATGTCGCTCTCGCAGGAGCGCATGGCGAGTATCGTCTGCTCGAAGAGCCTGTCGAGCTCCCAGCCGAGCCTCTCCGCGCCCGTGCGGATAATGTCGCGCGAGCAGCCCGCGGCGAACTTTTTGTCCTTGAACTTCTTTTTGAGGCTCGAGACCTCCATATCCATGACGCTCTTTGACGGGCGCATCAGCGCCGCCGACCAGATAAGCCCCGTCAGCTCGTCCGCCGCAAAGAGCACCTTCTCCATCTCGTGAACCGGCTCGATGTCAACGCAGATACCGCAGCCGTGGGAGCAGACGGAATATATCATGTCATCGCCGACTCCGCCCGCCTTGAGCAGCTCGGGCGCCTTTTTGCAGTGCTCCTCGGGATAGAGCTCAAAGTCTATATCGTGCAGGAGTCCGACTATAGCCCAGTATTCCTCCTCGTCCGCATAGCCGAGCTCTTTCGCGTACCAACGCATAACGCCCTCGACGGTCAGCGCGTGGCGGATGTGAAAGGGGTCTTTGTTGTATTTTTTCAAAAGCTCAAACGCCTCGTCTCTCGTGATGTTGCTTTTTCTCATTTTAACCGTCTCCTTGCCTTGCTTATTTACGGAGTATTATACTGCCGATTTACTATGTTTTCAATCATAAATTCTTTTTTGTGGCAAGATTTACGAGGGCGCTCTGATTTATGAAAAACAGCAGGTCGACAAGCGCGTTTTCGTCTATGCTGTAGTCCGAGCGCATCCACTGGATTATAACGCCCGTGCTGCCGTTTAAGATGTAGGAGTAGATATACTGCTCCTGCTCCTTAGGAAATGCAATATCAAGGTTCTCTACGAATTGAATTATCGACTGCTGCATGAATTTCGAGCGAAACTCCGGGTCGCCCGCGTCGATGAGCAGGGTACGAAACGGCTTGTCGTTTTCTTTGATATAAATCAAAAACGAGAGCAGATATCTGTGCGCGCCGACATCATTTTCCGCGCCTATCTTTTGGAGGTGCTCCCGCGTTGCGTCGAGCAGCTCCGCCTCCACCTCCTCGAGCAGCTCCTTCGGCTCGGAGTAGTGGGCATAAAACGTCGAGCGGTTGAGGTCGGCGCGCTCGCAAAGCTCCCTTACGGAAATTTTAGTCACCGAGCCCTTTTCGCTCAAAAGATCCATCAGAGCGTTTTTGAGCAAAATTTTTGAAAGTCTTGTGCGCTGATTATTTTTTGTGTTCATATTTTATCCCGTCACTTTCGGTGAATTTTGTCGGTTTCATAGCCGTTATTAACAAAACTGATGATTGTTAATCCAACATCATGTAGCTATAATAATAGTGTAATATGAAATCTCCCAAATGTCAAGGCGACTTTCGTCTTTGGACACTTCTGTTACCCGCGGAAAACGGCGCGCCCCGAAAACCTTCAGACGGAAACTCGGGCGCGCCCGGACCGCAGAATAATCTGCACACAAACATTTTTATACAGCCCTTTTAATTTTTTTGCCGCGCCGACCCTGCGGGGTCGGTCTCCGGCGCGGCATATCTCCGCATTCGAGCGGGAGATACCGCAAAAAAGCGCATAAGCCGCAGGACGGCTGAAAATATTTTCAAATTTATGAGACAAAAGGATAAAGGAGTTCTTAGAAATGTCAAAAGCAAAAATCTTCGAAAAGCGGGCGCTCGATTCGCGCCTGACCTCGCCCGAGGTAACGGCGAAGGAAAAGTGGCTGGGCTATTTGTTAGGCCCGTCCGGTGCACTGCTGCTGAATGCCGTGCTCGCTACATATCTGAACGTCTACTACACGGACGTTTTGAACCTGACCACCGTTTGGGGCGGCGCGTTCCTCGCGGTGTTCCCGATAGTGTCGAAGATAATCGACGCCATAACGAATATAGTTATGGGCTATATCATCGACCGCACGCACACAAAGCAGGGTAAGGCGCGTCCGTGGCTGCTGCTCTCCGCGCCGCTCGTCGCCGTGACGGGCATACTGCTCTTCACCGTGCCCACGGGCAATCAGACGGTGCAGGTGATATGGGTCATGCTCTCATATAACCTCTTCTATTCGTTCGCCTATACGATATATAACATGAGCCACAACCTCATGGTTCCGCTCTCGACGAGAAATACCGAGCAGCGCGGAGTTCTCTCGGTTTTCAATCAGGTTTCGACCATTATGATGAGCGGCATAATCGTCGCGCTCATCTTCCCCATGCTCATTATGCCCCGGCTCGGCGTTGACAGGTCGAAGTGGATAACAACGATGAGCATCCTCTCGTGCATAGCCCTGCCGCTGACGCTCATGGAGTATTACTTCACAAAGGAGCGCATAACCCTTGAGGGCGGCGAGAAGGAGAAGCCGAGCGTTGCGATGAAAACCCAGCTAAAGGCAATATTCAGCGACAAATATATGCTGATAACCTTTATATATTTTCTTATCTATACTGTCGGCTCTACTATCAAGAACATCTCGCTCGTCTATTTCTCGAACTATGTCCTCGGTACATATAACGACGGAAAGACGCAGACCATGCTCTCCGTTATCGGCGGCATACCGATGGGTATCGGCATCTTTGCAGTCTGGCCGCTCGCCAAAAAATTCGGCAAGCGCAATGTTACGGCTATAGGCTTCGTGCTATACGCCGTAGGCTCGGCGATATGCTGGCTGGCGCCGACAAATATGGTGATAGTCCTCATCGGTCAGTTTATAAAGAACATCGGCGGTCTGCCGTGCTCCTATGTGTTCATGGCGCTGTTCGCGGACGTACTCGACCATATCGAGTGGAAGCACAACTTCAGGTGCGACGGAATAGCGATGTCGATATATAACACCATTGCCGTGGCGAGCGTCGGAATTTGCACGGGCGTATTCAATCTCATCCTCTCGAAATCCGGCTATGTCGCGCCCTATCTCGATGCGGCGGGCAAGCTCATCGCCGTGCAGTCGGACAGCGTAAAGAGTGCCATAACCTTTACATTTGTAGGACTTGAGACGATAACGGGCGTTGTGCTCGCAATACTTCTGCTGTTCCTGAATGTCGAAAAGAACATAGCCAGGGAGCAGGAGGAAATAAAGCAGAGAAACGGGGAGACGACAGAATAAAATGAAGAAGAAACTTCTGATAATTATTCCGATTGCAGCGGTTGTTGCTGCCGCATGGATAGCGTTTTGCGGCTATCAGTGGAGTTGGGGACCTTTTATGAAGCTTCATGATTTTAAAACCTCGGCTCTCGAAGGAAACGGTGAAAAATATTCGCTCGATAACGCAGCTCCGAATGCCGACAGCCCGATAGAGGGCAAGACGGTGCTTTTCCTCGGCTCGTCCGTGACCTACGGCTCCGCCTCCGGCGGCGTGTCCTTTGCGGACTATATCGGAAAGCGGGACGGCTGCACGGTAATTAAGAGCGCCGTTTCGGGAACGACACTTGTTGAATCGGGAATCAATTCCTATGTGTCGAGGCTTAAAAAGCTCGATGCCGAAAAGGTCGAGCTCTTTGTCTGCCAGCTCTCTACAAATGACGCTTCGCAGAAGAAGGAGCTCGGGAAAATAATCGAATCGAAAAATCTCAATGACTTCGATACAAAGACAATAGCCGGAGCAATAGAATATATAATCTGTTACTCAAAAGAGAAATGGAACTGCCCGGTGATTTTTTACACGAACCCGCGTTATGACAGCGAACTGTACGGGAAAATGGTGGATATTCTTAAAGAAGCCGAGGCGAAGTGGGGTATATCCGTTATAGATATGTGGAACGACGCCGAGCTTAACGCAGCTTTAAATAAGAATACAGCTTTGTATATGGCGGATAAGATACATCCCACAAAGGCGGGATATCTCGAAATGTGGACTCCGTTTATGGAGAAAACCGTTTTCGAGGTTATGAAAGAGGAGACGAAGTGATACAGTGAAAGCAGTTAATTTAAAAACCGAATATCTCAAAAACCCTCTGGGCATTGACTTCGAAAACCCGCGCTTCATGTGGAACTGCGAGGGCGGAAAAGCTCAGAGCGCATACAGAATAGTCGCCTGCGACACGCGCGGCAACACACTTTGGGACAGCGGCAAGGTCGAATCGCCGCAGATGGCCTTTATCCCGTATCCGTTGGATACGCCGTCGCGCCTGAGAGTGGAATGGAAGGTAAAGCTCTGGGACGAAAACGGCGCAGAGGGCGATTGGAGCGAGCCCGCGTTCTTCGAGATAGGTTTAAGAAACGCCTCGGATTGGCGTGCAAAGTGGATAACCGGGAATTACAGCGTCAACAAAAAGCAGCGCTACCCGGTCGACTACTTCAAAAAGGAGTTCGAGTGCAAAAAGCCCGTGCTCTCGGCGCGCCTCTATATGACCGCCTGCGGAATATATTCGGCCGGGCTAAACGGTACGGACTTCACCATGCCCTTAGCCCCCGGAATCACGGAATACAGAAAGCGCATACAGTATCAGACCTACGATGTGACCGCGCTTCTGCATGAGGGGAGCAACGTGCTCTGCGCCGAGCTTGCCGACGGCTGGTACAGGGGCAGCGTAGGCGCATGGGGACTCAAAAATCAGTACGGCACCGAGACTAAACTGCTCGCTCAGCTTGAGATAAAATATACCGACGGCACGGCGCAGACCGTTATATCCGACGGCTCGTGGCTCTGGAGCAACGACGGCGCCATACGCTTTGCGGACAACAAGGACGGCGAGCGGGTCAACGCAAATAATATCCCGTCATATAAAAATCATGCGAAAGAGACCGTCTGCAAGGTTTTGCCGAGCGCGTCAAACAATTTCCCGATAGCCGAAAAGGAACGCTTCAAGCCCACTCTGTCCGTCACCCCGAGCGGGAAAAAGCTGCTCGACTTCGGGCAGAATATAGCGGGCTATGCCGAGTTTGAGGTAACCGCCCGCAAGGGACAGAAAATTATTCTCGAGTTCGGCGAGCTGCTGCGTGACGGCGAGCTGACGCTCGAAAACATACAGTGCAAGAACAAGCATAAGACAACGCCTCTGCAGAGAGTCGAATACATCTGCAAAGAGGGAGTTAACCGCTACAAGACCAAGTTTGCGATATTCGGCTTTCAGTATATAAGCGTCGAGACGGATGTGACCGTCCGCCCGAAGGACTTCACCGCCATAGCCGTCTATTCGGACATGGAAGAGACGGGATTCTTCAACAGCTCAAACGAGCTGCTGAACAAATTCGTCGAGGTGACAAAGTGGTCGGCAAAGGGCAACTCGACCGACCTGCCCACCGACTGCCCGACCCGAGAGCGCCACGGCTGGTCGGGCGACGCACAGATATTCTGCAAAACCGCGAGCTATCTTTTCGACTACGCCCCGTTTGCGGAAAAGTACGTGCGCGATATGTGCGACGAGCAGCTCAAAAACGGAAACTTCCGCCAGATATCCCCGCGCGGCGGCGTGGACTTCTATATGACCTTCATGGACGGCTCGGCAGGCTGGTCGGATGCGGGCGTGTTCATACCGTACAGGCTCTATAAGCAGTACGGCGACAGAAAAATTCTCGAGTGCTTCTATCCGAATATGCGCGCCTTCGCGGAATATAAAATAAAGACTCTCGGAAAGTGGTATCCTACCGCCCTGCCGACGGGCGTCGGGCTGAAAAATTTCCGCAACATTTCAAACTACCGCCAGTCCTACGGCGAATGGGCGGAGCCCGCGGATGTCAAGACTCTTGAATTTAAAGATTTTGTCAATCCGAACCCGGAGGAGACGACGGCTTACATAGTGTTCATGCTCGAGGCGATGGCGGATACCGCCCGCATTTTGGGAAAAGACGACGACAGAAAGCTCTGCGAAAAGAATGCGGCGAGGGCGAGAAAGGGCTACAGCGCGCTCGTCTCAACGAAGAAGTTTTCAATAGACACCGACCGCCAGGCGAAGCTTGTTCGCCCGCTTTATATCGGTCTGCTCGACGAAAAGCAGACGGAATATGCGAAAAAGCGGCTCATAAAAGCCCTCGACAACTACTCGTGGAGGCTCGGCACGGGATTTCTCTCGACGTCGCTGATACTGAGCGTTTTGGCGGATATCGATATTGAATATGCCTACCGCCTGCTTGAAAACGAGCAGATGCCCGGCTGGCTGTTCATGCCGAAAAACGGAGCAACTACCATTTGGGAGAGTTGGGAGGGCACTGCGGCGCAGGACGGCATTGCCTCGCTCAATCACTATTCAAAGGGTGCGGTTTGCGAGTGGCTGTTCGGCACGATGTGCGGAATAAATGTCGCCGGAGAAAACCGATTCACTATAGCCCCGCGCCCGGGCGGGCATTTCGAGTTCGCCGAGGCGAGCTACGACAGCGTATACGGAAAAATCTCCGTGCGCTGGGATAAGACGGACGGGGGATATAAATATAAAATATCCGTCCCGTCGAACTGCAAAGCCGATATTATTCTGCCCGACGGAAGAAAACAGACCGTCGGAGCAGGTGAACATGAACTTTAAGGAGGAAAACTTATGAAAAAATCAATAGTCGCCGTTATAGCACTCTTTGCTCTGCTCATGTCAATGCTCTGCGCGTGCAAGAAGGACGACGGCAAAACAGGTGCGGACACCACGGGCGACGCTCAGACGAGCGCGGCGGGCGATGTTGTCGATGACACGACCGCTCTTCCCGAGGACAGCACCGCGCAGGAGGGCGAGACAAACGAAACTCAATCGGCCGACCCCGCAAAGCCCGGCGAGACCGCTTCGAATCAGGTAACCGCCGCGCCCTCGAAGAATGCAAAAGACTGGACCAAGGCCGAGATAATCGCCTATTTCAACGCCGGCGCGAACAGAGTAAAATATCAGGCGAAGTCCGTCACCCGCAACTACACCGAGACGAAGAACGACGCCGACAAGACCGAATTGCCCAAGGCGATAGATGCAATAGGCAAGAGCGCGATGAAGACCTTCATGAAGCGCGACGACAAGGCGATAGTTCTGACCTCAAAAGAGGACATCAGAAACGTATTCCCCGTCGGCGGCAAGGATTGGGTCAGCAAGCTCACTCCCGCAGAGGTCAAGGGCGCAAAGGTCGAGGACAAGGGCAGCGAATATCAGATAACCCTGACCTTCGGCACTGAGGTCAATCCCTCCGGCGAAAAAGGCTATGCCGCAGCGTTCGGCGTGCTCACCGCTGATGTGGTAAACTTCGACTATCCCGGCCTCTCGCTCACCGACCAGAAATTCACCTATTATAACGGAACGATAGTAGCAAGATTCAGCAAGGCTACCGGCAACTTAGTCTATGCCCACTATGATTATCCCGTCATCATCGAGCTCACAGCGCACCTGCTCGGCTCGAACACGAGAGTCAAGGTCGGCATGACGACAATAAACGACTTCGCCGTTAAATACTAACTCCTGTATCCGAAAGCAAAGCGCCCCGCACATTGACCCGTGCGGGGCGCTTTGCCAAGTTGATTTTTCCGCAAATCGGGCTTTGCGAAGGAGCTTCAAGCGGTACATCGTGGGGGCGAACCTTGTTCGGCAGCAAAAAATACAGCAGCTAACGCATATTGCAATCGTGTAGGGGCGGATGTCATCCGCCCGCGGTTTTTGCAGCAGCTACAGCAGGCGAGCTAACTTTGTCCTGCAAGGGGATTGCGGAAAGCCTTTTTTTTGCAGAGGGCGGCGACTCGACGACCCTTTGACGCGACAGCGTCACCGAAAATCTATCCTTTCGCCTTATGCGTTTTCAATGCCGTTCTGCCCGCATAGTCGTGATATATTTACATCCCGAAAAAATCATGCTATAATTTAACCGTAAAACTACGGGGAGAGATGAAAATGGTGAGATTGGCATCGGTCGGCGATGCTGGAGAGCTTGAGCGCCTCAATGCAGAGTTCAACGGCAAGGGCAAGACTACGGAAGAAAGCATTCGCGCCTCGCTTCTTACAAACAGGCGCGAGGTTGTCATCGTTGCAGACGGCGACGGCGGACGGCTCGCCGGCTTCGTCTGCGTTCAGCTGAAAAAATCGTTCTGCTACGACGAATATATACCCGAGATAACTGAGGTCTATGTCCGTCCCGAGTATCGCGGGCGGGGAGTCGCGCGGAAAATGCTGACCTTCGCGCAGGAATACTGCAAAAAAATATACCCGCTCCACAGCTTCGAGCTGTTGACGGGCAGCGATAACACCGCCGCGCAAAAGCTCTACTCCGCCCTCGGCTTCGAGTGCGACGGCGAAATGCATATGTCAAAGCAGGTAAAATAATTTGAGAGAATCGCAGGAACAGAGCTATGAGAATAATAAATACTTTTGATAAAATACCCGGCTGCTTTAAGAACAGCGCCTTTGATTTGGATGCATGGAGAGTATACGCCCGTGCGATTTCGCCGGAGCTTGGCGAAAAATGCGAACGGGATTCGAGGGAATATGATTTCAATAATGACGTGCTGCCCGTAGTCAATAACGTGCTGCTCAACAGGGACGCGGCGATTGCGGCAAACGACTCCTTTGTCGCCGTGACCGACAAGCTTGCGAGCAATATAGAGCGGCTTTTTGAAAACGGCGTCGAGACGGATATTATTCTCTATTTGGGGCTGTGCAACGGCGCGGGCTGGGCGACATCGCTTGACGGCAGAGACGCGGTTTTGCTCGGAATAGAAAAAATTATCGAGTTGAATTGGCAGGATGAATCCGCCATGCAGGCTCTGATTTTTCATGAAATAGGCCACATATGGCATAAAACCTACGGGAATCTCTATCCCGAGGCTCGGTCAGAGGGCGAAAATTCACTGGCTCAGCTCTATCAAGAGGGACTTGCCATGGTCTGCGAACATATTCTATGCCAAGATGACAGATACTATCATCAAAATCAAAACGGCTGGCTCGATTGGTGCAAGGAAAACGAAGCCGAAATAAAGCGTGAATATCTCCGCCGCGTCGACAAAAATATCAGCACGCAGGATTTCTTCGGGGATTGGTGCAGCTACAAAAATCACAGCGATGTTGGCTATTATTTGGGCTGCGAGTTCGTCAAACATTTGCAGCGGCAATACTCGCTTGTCGATATAGCAAGCCTCAATGTCAATCAGTTATATAATCATTTTAAGGAGTTTGCGTCGGCCGAATAAACGGACGGCAAGCAGCAAAAAAGCTTTTACATAGAAAGAGCGTAGAGAGCTTATATTATTAAAAAACATATAGGGCAAGTTATTCTATGATTTCTTCGTGCTTATGCTAAGTGAATTTCTCTCATATAAGACTTCATCATCATGCAGGGCAGTTGTTATTTTTTATGGTTGCTTATTTCATATAATTTAAAAACCATTCTGAAATCTCAGGTGACATCTGATAGTACGACATTGTTTGAGCTACATGTATCCAACCATACGAAGGGTAATAGTAAATTGTAAATCGTAAGCCTTCTTTTGTTTCAATCATAATCTCTCTTAAATCATCAGCGACTTGTGTATAAGCTTCAGAACCAATATCACCACCGCCTTTCTCTTCGTATTTTTTCAATTCTTTTGCAAATACCATTTCGTGATATTCGTCAAAGCTATAAGCAGTCAGTTGTGAAATCTCAATATAAAAGTTGGAAATGATAGTTTTGTCCGTAATCATTTTTCCATTTGCAGTCCAAGTATTATCAGTCTTAACTGGAGTTATGCTGATTATATCGGAAGCGTCGTCAATTCCAAACACATCAAAGGCATTTTTGATTGGCATTGATTTATCTTGTCCAATTAAATAGTTGCAAAACCACGCATAATAATAATTGTTGCCTTCTTTGAGAATTCTTACTGCTTTGTAAGGTGCAGGTCTATATTCAAATAATTCGATATTGGTTGTTGTATCTGATACCACATAATTACCATATTCTGCTTGAGGAATAGCCTTTTGCAAAAATACAATATGGTTTCCGATGATGTCCTCTGTGATCTCACTTGGTAAACCGAACTTTTTAATTCTTTTAGCATCTTCAATAACTTCCAAGTAAGAATCATCATATTCAATTAAAACAACCGCATCTACAATATCTTTTTGGTCAGGTGATATGAACAAATCTTTAGCAAATGGAAAACCGATTGCTAAAACAAGAGCGAAACAAGCTGCTACCGCTGCCCATTTATACCATACTTTTTTAGGCGTTATTTTTGCTACGCCTGTGTACTCAGTAGCTTCATCTATATATTTAGGATTGATATTCTCAATCGTTTCTGAAATTTTTTCCCTTTTCATAGCGATACTCCTTCCTTAATAAGACGGTTTTTCAGCTTTTCTCTTGTGCGAGAAAGTCGAACCGATATGTTGTGGTTGCTCATATTAAAAAGTTTTGCAAGGTCATCAATAGAGTCAGAATACCAATATCGTCGAACAAACATAATTCTGTTTTCCCGATCGAGAGTTTCAAGAAATTTATCAATGATTCGTGCAGTTTCAATCGCATTATACTCATCTTTCACCGACACAGAGGAAGGAAAGCAGTTTTCAAGTTCATCTAATGCTACATCATAGATGCTGTTTCTTTTTGCCGCCGTATTTGTATGATACTTCTTAATAGCAAGATTACGAACTATTCTGCAAACATAGCTTAATAACGGACTTGGATTTTGAGGCGGTATTGTGTTCCACGTTCCAAGATAAGCATCGTTCACACATTCCTCGGTATCTTGTATATTGTTAAGTATATTAAAAGCAACCTTTGAGCAAATTGAGCCATATTTTTTCGATAGTTCAACGATTGCCTGATCTGAGCGCTCAAAGAATAACTCAATTATTTCCCTGTCATCCAAACTGCTCACCATCCTTTCTGCCTCAACTATATACTACTTTTTTAGCACGAAATATCTCCACGTTTTTAAATATTATATCAAAAAACTTTAACTTTTTCTATCTACGCTAAAACAACTGCAGGAAGATGAATTTCCCCTGCCGTCAAACGTTTGTTTCTGCAATTTTATCATAATCTCACCAACGAGGTCGGTGTATCTGCCTTGTTCAATCAATTTGTTTTTTAGATTTATAAGAGAAGCAACAATTTTGTTTTTTCTTTTGTACTTAAATATATATGGTATTTTCTGCTCTCAAACTATCCACCTCGCTGTTTTAATCTGATTTGATGATACATTAAAGAGGGAATTCTATCAAATATGCAAAAAAGGCTTCTGCTCAAAACAGGGCAGAAGCCTTAAAAAATTATGCGATTTTTAGGTTTAGTTGTAAGCCAAGTGTTACTATTTCATCTGTTGCAAAAACGGTTACTCGAAAAGTGCCGAGTCCCGAAACCCGCATAAATACTGATTTTTTCGGCACATCTAAACCAAGGGGAACTATTCCCACTCAATCGTTCCGATCGGCTTGGGGGTGAGGTCCATTACAACACGGTTGATGCCTTCGACCTCGTGGGTGATGCGGTCGGTGATATGGTGCAGGAGGGGATAGGGTATCTCCTCTATTGTGGCGGTCATGGCGTCGGTGGTGTTTACCGCGCGGATGATTGCCGGCCAGCCCTCATAGCGCTTGCCGTCGCGCACGCCGACGCTCTTGAAGTCGGGCACGGCGATGAAATACTGCCAGACCTTGCCCGCGAGCCCGTTCTTGTCGAACTCCTCTCTGAGTATGGCGTCCGCCTCTCTCAGGGCGTTCAGACGGTCTCTCGTTATCGCGCCGAGGCAGCGCACTCCGAGTCCGGGTCCCGGGAACGGCTGACGGTAGACCATGCTGTGCGGCAGGCCGAGCGCCTCGCCGACAACGCGGACTTCGTCCTTGTAGAGCAGCTTTACGGGCTCGACAAGCTCCATCTTCATGTCCTCCGGCAGACCGCCGACGTTGTGGTGAGCCTTTACGCCGTGGGATTCGAGGATGTCGGGATATATCGTTCCCTGTGCAAGGAACTCGATGCCCTCAAGCTTCGACGCCTCTTCGTCAAAGACCTTGATGAACTCGCCGCCGATTATCTTTCTCTTCTTTTCGGGATCGCTGACTCCGGCGAGAAGATCAAGGAAGCGGTCGGTAGCGTCGATATAGACGAGGTTCGCGTCCATCTGGTTTCTGAAAACCTCGATGACCTGCTCGCTCTCGCCCTTGCGCATAAGTCCGTGGTTGACGTGGACGCAGACTAACTGCTTGCCTATCGCGCGGATAAGCAGCGCTGCGACTACGGACGAGTCAACGCCGCCGGACAGCGCTAAAAGAACTTTTTTGTCGCCTACCTGCTCGCGCACGGCTGCGACCTGCTCTTCGATAAATTTATTTGCAAGCTCGGATGTGGTTATTCTTTCCATGGACTCGGGACGCACATTGCTGCTCATGAAATTCTCTCCTTATGAATTTATTCCCATTCCACCGTTGCCGGGGGCTTTGTTGTAATATCATAGACTACGCGGTTGACTCCCTTGACCTCGTTGGTGATTCGGTTCGAGACCTTTGCAAGCACCTCGAACGGGATTCGCGCCCAGTCCGCCGTCATAAAGTCGTCGGTAGTCACCGCGCGAAGCGCGATAAGGCTGTCGTAAGTTCTCGCGTCGCCCATGACGCCGACGCTGTGGACGTTGGTGAGCACCGCGAAATACTGGTTGATGTCGCGGTCGATGCCGGCGAGCTTAATCTCCTCGCGGAAGATGGCGTCCGCATCCTTGAGGATGCTTAACTTCTCCTCCGTTATGTCGCCGAGGATACGCACGGCAAGTCCGGGGCCGGGGAACGGCTGACGCCATACAAGGTCCTCGGGTATTCCGAGCTCGAGTCCTACCTTGCGCACCTCGTCTTTAAACAGGTCGCGCAGAGGCTCTATGAGCTCATCAAAATCGATGTGGTCGGGCAGTCCGCCGACATTGTGGTGACTCTTGATGACCGCCGCGTCGCCCGCTCCGCTCTCGATAACATCGGGATATATTGTTCCCTGAACGAAGAAATTCATCCTGCCGAGCTTCTTGCTCTCGTCCTCGAAAACGCGGATAAACTCCTCGCCTATAATCTTTCTTTTCTTCTCGGGCTCGCTTACGCCCGCAAGCTTATTAAGAAAACGCTCTTGGGCGTTGACTCTGACGAGCTTCATGTCAAAGCGCTCGCGGAATATATGCTCAACCTCGTCGCCCTCGTTCTTTCTGAGCAGACCGTGGTCGACGAAGACGCAGGTCAGCTGCTTGCCGACCGCCCTGTGCAGCAGCACTGCCGCAACGGAGCTGTCCACTCCGCCGGACATGGCGCAGAGCACCGTCTTGTCGCCTATCTTCTCGCGCAGGCTCTTTACCTGCTCGTCGACGAAGCTCGACATGACCCAATCGCCCTTGCAGGAGCAGATATCAAAGAGAAAAGTTTTGAATATTTCCTCGCCGTACTGCGTGTGCATGACCTCGGGATGGAACTGAACGGCGTAGATTTTCTTTTCGTCGTTTTCCATCGCGGCGCACGGGCAGTCGCGCGTGACGGCTGTCACCCTATAGCCCTCGGGCATAGCGCTTATATAGTCGGTATGGCTCATCCAGCAGACGCTCGTATCCTCGGGGATGTTCCCGAGCAGACGGCTGTCCTTGCTGCGGGTCATGGCTATCTTGCCGTATTCGCTCTTCGAGCCGCTCGTCTTAACCGTGCCGCCCGCCATATATGCTATGAGCTGAGCGCCGTAGCAGATGCCGAGCACGGGGATACCCGCGTCGAGTATCTCGGGCGAAAAGTGGGGCGAAGCGGCGTCGTAGACGCTGTTCGGTCCGCCTGTAAATATTATTCCGACATAGCCCGCCGACTTTATCTCCTCGACGGTTATGCGGCTGTACGGTTTTATCTCGGCATAGACATTGTGCTCACGCACGCGGCGCGCGATGAGCTGATTGTACTGACCGCCGAAATCGAGCACAAGCACTTTTTCATGGTCGTCCTGCATTATATCACCCTTTTTATCTGACTATTATTTCTTCTCTTCTCGGTCCGTTGGAGACGAGCTTAATCGGCACGCCTATCTCCTTCTCGATGAAGAGAACATAGTCGCGGGCCTCCTTGGGAAGCTTGTCAAAATCTCTTATGCCGCGGATATCGCACTTGAAGCCGGGCAGCGTGGCATAGACGGGCTTTGCCTTTTTAAGCAGCGGGGTGACGGGGAAATCCTTTGTAACCTCGCCGTCTATATCATAGCCGACGCAGAGCTTTATCTCGTCGAGATAGGACAGGCAGTCGAGAGCAGTGAGCGCTACTGCGGTTGCGCCCTGAGCCTCGCAGCCGTAGCGGGTAGCGACGCAGTCAAACCAGCCCATGCGGCGCGGTCTGCCGGTCGTCGCTCCGTATTCTCCGGCATCGCCGCCGTGGTTTCTCATCTTGTCCGCCTCTTCGCCGAAAATCTCGCTGACGAACTCTCCCGCTCCCACGGCGCTCGAATACGCCTTGGTGACGGTCATTATTTCCTTTATCTCATAGGGCGCGATGCCTGCGCCGACAGCGCCGAAGCCCGCGAGGGTAGACGACGATGTAACCATGGGATAGATGCCGAAATCGGGATCCTTCAGAGAGCCTAACTGACCCTCGAGCAGGATGTTCTTGCCGTCCCTGACGGCCTGACGGATAATTTTGCCGGTGTCCGCGACATAGGGTCTGACAAGCTCGCGGAGCTTTAACATATACTCGAACAGCTCGTCAACGTCAAGCGCAGGCTTGTGATAGACGTGCTCGAGCAGAAGATTCTTTACTTCGCAGACTCTATCGAGCTTTTCTTTGAGATACTCGTCGTCAAACAGCTCGCAGACCTGGAAGCCTATCTTCGCATACTTGTCCGAATAAAACGGAGCTATACCGCTCTTTGTCGAGCCGAATTTTTTATCCTTGAGGCGTTCCTCCTCATAGGTGTCGAGCATAACATGATAAGGCATCATGATCTGCGCACGCTCGGAAACGAGGATATTGGGCTGCGGCACGCCTGCCGAAGTGACGTGCTCTATCTCTTTGACGAGCTTCTCGATATCGAGAGCCACGCCGTTGCCGATGATGTTGACCGTGCCGGGCTGGCACACGCCTGACGGCAGAAGATGGAGCGCGAACTTGCCGTAGTCGTTGATTATCGTATGTCCCGCATTGGCGCCGCCCTGGAAACGCACGACCATATCCGCCTGAGCCGCGAACATATCGGTAATTTTACCTTTACCCTCGTCGCCCCAGTTGGCACCCACAATTGCTCTGACCATACTTAAACGCACCTCCGAAAAATCAAATACACTTAATTATATATTATCGCCCGCCCGGTGTCAATGCACCGCTCCCCCTAAAGAAAGCGAATTTTGGGGATTCCCGATTGATTTTATTGGTTATTGTGATATAATGTAAATTGGTATAGCGCAAACATAAAATGTTTTTTGGAGTCTGATATCATCAGCCTTTTAAAATCGCCTTTTTCGGCACACAATAATCACGAATATCTGTGAAAGGACTGTGTTAAATGAAGAGACGAAGATTTTTAAGCCTTGCGCTCGTGCTGACGCTTTTGCTCTCGCTGTGCGCGTGCAAAACGAAGATAGTCGATGACGACACCACCCAGGGCAATGCACCCGTGACGGGGGAGACTCGCGGCGAGACAACGACCGAGCCTGCACAGACGACCGAGGCGCCAAAAACTACCGCCGCCGTTACAGAGCGCGTGACAGCGCCGCAGCGCAGGACGGAGAAGGGCAAGCTTGACCCGAACACCGGCACTTATACGGGGCTCTCCCCTCTGCCGAAAGCGAAGCTCACCGTAACCGACCCGCAGAACACGCGCGGACTTTCGACCGCTACCGTGGGATACAGCTTCGGCGTATCGAAAAACGGCGTGCCGCATCAGAACTCGACGAACGCCCAGAAATATTTTGACTCTAACGGCTTTAACGCCGTCTCGATAGACACAAAGACTAAAGAAAAGGTGCTCTATCTTACCTTCGACTGCGGCTGGGAGAACGGGTACACCTCGAGCGTGCTCGACACCCTGAAGCAGAAGAAAGTGTCTGCCGCGTTTTTCTGCACGCTTTCGAATATCAAGGCCGAGCCCGGACTCACCGCAAGGATGATAAAGGAGGGGCACATAGTCGGCAACCACTCGACTACCCACCCGGATTTTTCGAAGATAAGCCGCGAGAAGATGGCGGCGGAGATAGAGAACTGCGACAACTACCTGCGCGAAAAATTCGGCTATTCCTCGCCGTATTTCCGCTTCCCTATGGGCTCTTATTCCGCGTCGTCGCTCGACCTCGTCTCCTCGCTCGGATATAAATCGGTGTTCTGGTCGGTGGCCTACGCCGATTGGGATGTCAACGACACAAAGGGCAAGCAGTACGCTTTCGACACGGTGACCTCGCGCCTGCATCCGGGCGCAGTCATACTGCTCCACTCCGTCTCGCCCGACAATGCAGCCGCCCTCGCCGATATAATCGACTGGGCGCGAAATCAGGGCTATGAATTCCGCTCGCTCGAGCAGCTGCCGAATTAAAGATAAAATAAAACACAAAACCGCCTCCGATTCGGGGGCGGTTGATTTTATGTTTGCCTGATTTGCGCTGAAATCAGGCTTTTTTGCTCTCTTTTTCCTGCGCCTCGTTGTGCGCCTTTATCGCGGCGCTTATCTCCTTGTCGTTATAGAAGACATAGACAATGACCGACACCGCGACGAATATCATCGCCACAAGCGCCGTGTTGCGAACGCCCTTGCTCGTTGCGGCGCCCGTGCCGTCCGCGCCCATGCCGAGCAGGAGCGAACACGCTATAACGACTATCGACTGGCACATCTTGTTGGCAAAGTTACGCGCGGCGAAGAACATACCGGCTCTGTTCTGACCGGTCTTTATCGAGTCGTACTGCGCGAGATCCGCGAAGATAGACGCGGGGATAATATTGGTTATCGCTATCGGCATGGCTATGACGAGACCGATGAGTATCGCAAACGGCTTCGCGCCTATCGCGCCGATAACGAGCTTGTAGTTGAAAATGGCGCAGTAGAGCAGAACATAGGTTATGCACGCGCCGAGCAGCAGCGGCTTTTTGCCGACCTTGCGCGCCAGGATATTGACGAGCGGATAGGTCATTATGCCGACGCCTATAGAGATGACCGAGACGTAGGTCACCCATTCGTCGCCGAGACTCAGCAGATTAGTTATGTAATAGACCTCGGCGGTGTTGAAGAAGGTGAACGCTATCCACATAATGAGATAGCCCACGGTGATTATGGCGAAGTTCGGATAGGAGACCGTAGCCTTTAAAGCGCCCCAGATGGACTGGTGATACTCCTTGGGCTCGACATAGTCCTTCTCCTTTATGACGAACGACGGGATGAGCGCCGCTATTCCGCCGAGCACGCAGAACACGATGAACGGTATGCGAAGCGCCCATATCTCGGGGACGCCGTTTCCCATGAGCAAGCTCTTTATCATCGAGGTGCAGAACACCATAGCCGACGATACGACATAGAGCAGGCTCACTATCGAATAGAGGAAAACTCTCTTGCGCGGCTCCGCGACGACCTCGGCCTGCAGAGCGCTGTAGGGGATGTTGTAGAGCGTTGAGAACAGGTAATAGAGAGCGAGCATCACACCGACCCATATGGCGTTTATAATGCTCGAGCCCGACACGGGCGGGAAAAAGATAAGCAGGCAGAACAGGCCGTAGGGTATGGCCGACCAGCGCATAAAGGATATGCGTCTGCCGCTCTTTGCCTTGCTGTTGTCCGAAAGGCTTGCGACCCACGGGTCGGTGACGGCGTCTATAACGGTGCCGATTCCGCGGATTATTGCCATGGTCAGCGCGGCTTTCGCAAAGAACTGCGGCAATGTGGTGTTCGAGTTCGTGGGGATGAAGAACGTCAGCAGGTACGTTGTGATTATACCGTTGATGAGTCCTCTCGCAAAATCTCCGAGGCACAGGGCGAAGATTTTGCCGTTTGTTATTTTTTTCATCGTCTACTCCTCCCGCCGTCTCCGGCTTTTTCGGGAATTTTTTGCGAAGTCATTCCGCGAACGCTTCGCTGTATCGATATATAATTGTAGCACCTTTTGACGCGCAAGCCAATAAACAAATTATAAAAAACAGGGCCGCCCTGAGGACGGCCCCGAAAATATTTGCCTATTCGGAGATATACTCTCCTTTTATCGCGGGAACATCAAACTCGCCGTAGCATTTAAGGCCGGGAACGGGCGAGCGATCCAGTTCAACATAGAATCTGTAATACGGCACGAAGCAGCTGTCCATAGCGTCGGTCGAATAGACGAGCTCGGTCTTTTTTATTTTCTCGCGCGTCACCCTGCCGTCCTTTATCCCGTCCGCCGAGCCGGAGATGTATTTTCCGTCGAGCAGCAATTTTTCCGCCTCCCCGAGTGATATCGCCGGATAGTCCCCGAGCTTTTTTGCTCCGTCAACGGAGCTTATTCTTATTGACTCAAGCTCGTCGTTTTCGTTTATATCAAAATACACGCTCTCGAAATTATAGTTCTCCACCCGCTTGAGCGCGGCGCTCGCATTGTCGTAGCATCGGTATTCCGAGTGCTCTTCGCCGTTCGCATCAAAGTACTGAATGACGCAGAGCACGGGCTCCCTGAAACCTGTGACCGCGGAGTACTTCCCGAGGAAATACTCGGCCGCCTCGCGCCCGGTACCCTCGCCGGCGACGGGCTCGTAAAAGACTATACTTACATCGCCCGTCACATATGCGGAAACCGTCCCGATGTCCGTCTCGGCTCGGACGGCGTAGAGCGAATTTTCGCTGACTACCCACTCGCATTCCGGGAGATTCTCATGCGTCACCGACTTTATCTGCGCGCCTGATTTTTCGGCAGTTTTGCGCACGGTCGAGAGCAGCTCGTCATAGCTTAGCGACTGCGTGTTTTTGTAGACGGGCAGACGCTTCAGCTTCATCTCCGCGCTCCACGGGTTTCCCGTCGTGTATTCGCTTATGTCGCGCACAACAGGCGTGTGAGCGCCGGCTCCCTCGCCGGAAAAGCCCACTGTGCCGAGTGATATCTTTTGCAGCCTGGCGGGGCTTATCAGCCAATAGCCGAAGAACACCGCCGCGACTATGCAGAGGCACGCTGCCGCCGTCATCAAGCGCATGGGATAGCGCGGCGCTCTGTTCTTAAAATTTATTTTTTTCGGCGCGGCCTCGGCTATAAACCTGTCGTCAGCGCCGCCTACGGCCTTCAATAAATCTTCTTTTTTCATACCGTAAAGCCCTCCTTTTCGAGAAAAATCTTTAAGTTGTCCCTTGTTCGCTTGAGCGACATTTTTACCGCGCCCTCGGTCATTCCGCGCTCGGCGGCTATCTCCGATATGCCGAGCATATACCAGTAGCGCTGAATAAAAACTATTCGCCTCTCCCGCTCGAGAGAGTCTAAAAATCCGTTCACCGCCTCGCGCAGCAGAACGGTGTCCGCCTGCTGCTCGGTATTCTCGGCACTCGGAATACACTCCGATAGCTCATCGAGAGCGAGGGCGACATTCTTTTCGCCGCGCTTTTTGGAGCGGCGGGCTTTGAGCATATTCAGCGCCGAGTTTCTCGCTATCCTGCCGACATATGCTCCGAGATTCTCCGGCCTGTTCGGCGGAATAGAATTCCACGCGCCGAGCATGGCGTCGCCGACGCACTCCTGCGCGTCCTCGCGGCAGCGCACAACGGCATAGGCCACGGTATAACAGTAGCCCGAATATTTTTCCTCGAGCCGCGCCACGCTCCTCTCGTCGCGGGCGAACAAGCCGTCAATAAGCAGTTTGTCCTCCATAATTACCTCCTCTCCAACGACATCCGCTCACTCTTAAAGACAACAAAAAGGTGCTTTGGGTAACGCACTGATTTATGTTTTTATATTATCATATCTTTCGGAGATTGAAAAGGATCGGACACCGCACCGATATAATAATCTGTCGGTGCTCACGACAGATTGGAATTTGGCGAGCCGTTTCAAGAGGTAACCCGTAGTGGCGAACTTTGTTCGCCCGCAAAACACAGCGGCTAACGTATATTGAACCGTGTAGGGGCGGATATTATACGCCTGCGGGTTTTGCGGTAGCTTGCGGCTATTCACTTTGTAGGGGTCGGCGACTCGACGCACCCTACAAAGGCATTGAGAAAACAGCTGAACAAAAATCCATAGATTCGATTCTTGTCACCGATTTTCTTACAATAATCGGTGACAATTTTGTTTTCATCCTTTTCGGGTAGAATATTAAAAAAACCCGGAGGTCAATACGATGAAAGGACGAGCTGTTACGGCAGAGAGAATTGCCGAATTTAAGGAACACCTCATTTTAGAGGAGAGGAGTACCGCAACGGTCGAAAAATATATTCGGGATGTCAGCACCTTTGCGGCATACGCACAGAATGGAGAAATTACAAAGGAAACCGTGATCGCGTACAAAAAGCACCTGCAAGAAATCTACGCCGTGCGGAGCGTAAATTCCATGCTTGCCGGTATCAACTGCCTGTTCACATTTCTCGACTGGCACGACCTGAAGGTAAAAACGCTGAAATTGCAGCAGCAGGTTTACTGCCCCGAAGAAAAGGAACTGACAAAAGCGGAATACACACGACTCTGCCGGGCGGCGGAACGAAAGCACAATGAACGGCTCTGTCTGATTTTACAGACCGTCTGCGGCACCGGCATTCGGGTCAGTGAGCTGCAATTTATCACCGTTGAGGCAGCACGGTGCGGCGAGGCGGCGGTAAGCTGCAAGGCGAAAACCCGGACGGTTTTTCTCGTAAAGGCGCTGAGACAAAAACTGCTCCGCTACGCAGCGGAGCATGGAATCAGAAGCGGAACGATCTTCGTGACCCGCACGGGCAAGCCGATCAATCGGACGAATCTGTGGCGGGAAATGAAAGCGCTATGCGCGGAGGCAGAGGTCAACCCTCAAAAAGTGTTTCCTCATAACCTGCGCCACCTGTTCGCACGGGTGTTTTACGGCATCGAAAAGGACATCGCTAAGCTGGCCGACATTCTCGGTCACTCAAGCATTGATACGACCCGTATTTATATCATCTCCAGCGGCACGGAGCACCGACGCCGCATGGAAAATATGCGGCTTATAATATGAAAAAGGCCACCAAAAGCGGCGGCAGAAACATAATCGGTATTATGTTGTACTGAGCACACACAAATACGCACCCAGCTAAATTCATATAGTAAATTATAGCACAGTCGGCGCAGAATGTAAATAGTTTTATTTGAGGAAAGTATGAAAAGTTAGAATTGTCCGAATTTAAGCATGGCAATGAAAGCCTTATTGTTCGTTTTCTCGAACACGGTAATAAGGCTTGGCTTTTTATGCGCTTTTTTAAGCAGTTCTATTTCCGCTAAGAAACATCTGCTTTATTTCCTACAACATAATACCGATTATGTTTTCAATGAAACAAGTTTGTTCTGCCGCATGATCTGCGGCGATTATTTGAGCGGTAGAGTCGCAAGAAGTTGCGAAAATTATTTTTGATCTTGGTATGCGAAAGGCGGATGCAAAGGATTCGTGTGATGCTGTTGCGGGTTGATGTGATATGAAAATCAGTTATAAAAAGTTATGGATACTTTTAATTGAAAAAGATATATCGCCTGCAACGCTGAGAAAAGACCTGAGCATTGCAACAGGCACGATGACGAAGCTGCGAAAGAATGAGGAAGTAGCTTTATCTGTATTACTGAGAATTTGTCAATATCTGCATTGCAATATAGGGGATATATGCGATGCAGTAGAAAGCGGCATATAGAATACTGATTTTGGAGGATTTTTTATGGGGTTATTTGATAAGGACAGCAAGGACGGCATTTTAAGCAAACTACAGCGGACAACCGGTGAGTTATTTACAAGCGGCTGCACTGAACCCGGAAATGCTCAAAATAATGGAAAGGCAAAGTTTTGCTCGAATTGCGGAGCAAAGTTGAATGCCGGAGAAAAATTCTGCTATAACTGCGGTGTGCAAATTGCTGCTAATTCGCATGCTTCGCCGTTTGATAGCTTTGGAACTTCTATCACTGCCCATCAGGCGCCAGTTGAGCCTACCACACAAGAGAATTCGGCAGAAAGAAAACAGGAATATGCCGGGAGAATACAAAAATGCCCTAATTGCGGATGCACAATTTCTGATACGGTAGCCGTTTGCCCCGACTGTGGTATGCAGATTACAGGCAGAGCTGCCAATCTAACCGTACAAGATTTCAAAAATCAGCTAATGGCGATAGAGAATTCAAGAAAAGGTGGATTGGGTGGTATTCTGGGTGTATATCTTGCAGCTGATAAGGCAGATGTGCAAAAGCTGACACTCATCCGCAATTTTCCTATTCCAAACTCTATTGGAGATATTTTGGAGTTTATGATGCTTGCCATAGCCAATATAGATGTCGGCTTGTCTAAAAACACAGTTATGAACCGTTGGAATAATACGCAACAAATGGAAACCGGTGCTACTATTGGAAGAACGATCAGTAATGCGTGGGTTTCCAAAATGGAGCAAGTTTATCGCAAGGCGGAAATACTCTTTCCCAATGATCCGGCCTTTGCCGGTATTCAAAAAATGTACTTTGATAAAATGAAAGAACTAAAAATTAAGGTTGACTAATTACCGGAGGAGAAGATATGCCTTTTTGTACCAACTGTGGCGCACAAATTGCAGAAGGGGCTAAGTTCTGCACAAATTGCGGCGCTGCAAGCACCCGACCTGAGAGCGGCAGAAAGACCGTTTATGACGGTAATGTACATAAGTGCCCAAACTGCGGAGAAGCCCTCACTGCCTTTACTTCGGTCTGTCCTTCCTGCGGATATGAAATAAGAGGGAAATCGGCGGTTGCTTCGGTCCAGACCTTTTACAGTGATCTCAGCAAAGCGCAGACAACGGAGCAAAAGGATCGGATGATCCGCAACTTTCCCATTCCTAACACCAAAGAGGATATTATCGAATTTATGATACTGGCATCCTCCAATATTCTCGGAGAGGATGAACGCGATATTTACGAAGCGTGGCTTGCAAAATTTGAACAGGCATATCAAAAAGCCTTGATTTTGTTTGCGGGCGATCCTGACCTTGTCAGGATTCAGCAGATTTACAACAACTGTCAAATCAACATAGGCACCGAAAAGCGAAGAAAAATCGGAAGATTTACTACCGACACCATAATCCGAAATATTGCCGCCTGCGTCGGTGTAGTTTTAATGATTGCTTCGGTATTTATTGATCGTACTGGCGGGGATTCATCTTTTCTGGAACTGGTATCGTATATCGTCCTTATCGCATCTGCCGCAAGCCTTTTCAAACGGGGAGCATCCGTCATAGACTATGCAGTTGGTGTGGCCAGCGGCCTGCTGATGATTCTGTTGTCCTTTTTGCTGTTTCACGGTGAAATGGGGCAGTTGTGTGGAAGCATCGTTCTGATTATTGTCGCCGTGAATTATTTTAAGAGCTTAAATCATTCAAAAAATAGGAGGGACAGTTATGTCTATATTCGACAAGCCAAAAGCCGGTGGCTTTATGGATGAGATTCGTTGTGACGAACCTTCATACCTCATCTGGAAATGGCATCCGGCAGGATCGGTTGCAGGAAACAACAACCGTGAAAATGCGATCCGTTGGGGTTCATCCCTGCGGGTAAAGGACGGTGAAGTCGCTGTATTTGTATACCGCCAAAGCGACGGCACGATGCAGGACTTTATCGTTGGACCGTTTGACAAGAAAATTGAAACAAGCAATTTCCCTGTGCTTGCAAGTATCGTCGGTTTCGCTTACGCCGGCGGCACACCGTTTCAGGCAGAAGTATACTTCATCAATCTTGCAAACATTGTTCAGGTTAAATTCGGTGTTCCGTTCTTTGATGTATATGATCCGAGATTTCTCGATTTCGGCGTTTCGGTAGCCGTTAGGGGCACGGTGAGCTTCAAAATCAGCGATTACCGTGAATTTATCAAGCTGCATCGGCTTAACAACTTCAACTTGGAGGATTTTCAACGCCAAATTCGGGATGCGGTGAGCCGGTATGTTAAAGATGTCGTGACAAATGCGCCGGCTGCACATAACATTCCGGTCATTCAGCTGGAAAGTAAGACCGCTCAGATAAATGATGCCATAGAATATGACATCGGCGAACGGTTAAAGGAAACCTTCGGCGTTACCGTTTCTGGCATAGACATTGGAGCGATTGAAATCGATAAGCAAAGCGATGGCTATCGTCAGCTTATGGCCGTCACTAAAGATATAACGACCGCTAAGATGCAAGCGGAAACCACCGATTATGTGGAACGGCTCCGTATTCAGCGGGAAGAAGGCCAATATGCGCAGCATAAGCAGACACAATCGGCAAATATCGGTGCATTTCAGGTTGAAAAACAAGCTGAGGTTGGCATTGCCGGAGCGGAAGCGCTCGGCCATATGGGCGAAAACGGTGCGGGCGGTGTAGACCTCGGCAGCGGCGGCGCAGGATTTAATCCGGCGGCTATGATGGCAGGAATGGCTGTCGGTGGGGCGGTCGGGCAGAATATCGCCGGAACAATGAACGGTATGATGTCGGGCATCAATCAGCAGCCTACAATTGGTGTCGTACCGCCTCCCATCCCAACGATCTCTTACCATATCGCCGTCAACGGTCAGGCTGCCGGTCCATATGATATGAATACGCTTTCTGCGATGGTACAAGGCGGGCAGTTGACCGCCGCAACGCTAGTTTGGAAAAATGGTATGGCAACGTGGAGCCGCGCCGATGCAGTCGATGAATTGAAGAGCTTGTTCCAAACGACAATGCCGCCGATCCCACCTACGGAAAATTAATCGTAAAGCTTACTATACAAAATCAAGTTCAAAGGAGAAGGTGGAAATGAAATGTAGTTATTGTGGCGCAGAATATGAGGGCAATTTTTGCCCGGAATTGCGGAGCAAGGGCGGAATCACAGTCACCTGCGACGCCACCTCCAATTCAGCAACCTACCGCTAACCGGCAAAACCCCGTTCCGCCGGTTGGTGGCAATGTGACAGCCTGTCAGAAGCCCAAAAAGCCGAAGAAGCCGATTTATAAAAAGTGGTGGTTCTATGTAATCGCTGGCATGGCCCTGATTGCAATTATCGGTGCAATTTCTGGTAGAAGCAAATCGGTGAAGATCAACTGGGATGAGATGGTGTTGGGCTCACAATTACCCGAGCCTCCTGCTAACAAAGGCGAGATCCACAAGAACTCTTCCGATGAGCTTAAGGTTGAGATTAAAAATGTCAGCGATAAGCAGTACAATGATTATATTGAATCTTGCAAGAGTAAGGGATTTACGGTTGATGCCGAGTCGAACTCATCTACATTTGATGCTTATAATGCCGAGGGCTATAAGTTGAGATTGAGCCATTACGGTAACAAGGATGATCTGAGCATCAAATTAGAAAAGCCTATGGAAATGTCCACCATCACGTGGCCTACAGGCCAAGCGGGCAGCCAACTGCCTGTTCCTAAATCTGCAACAGCAAGTTCTCTTATGAGTATGATGATAATTTCTATGTTTACATTGGGAACACGAGCAGAGCAGACTATAACGATTATGTAAAGGCCTGTTCCGATAGGGGCTTTTCAGTTGATTACAGTAAAGGCGACGATTATTACTATGCCGACAATAGTGACGGCTGGAGTCTGTCGTTAGAATACGAAGGCAACGGTATTATGAGCATCAGCATCAGTGCTCCAATCAAAAAACCAAATGACAATTCACAAGGAAATATAACATCGGAAGCTCACGAAGACACAACAGCACCCAGCGAGTCAAACGCCACCGAACCAAAGCCTAACGATACAGACCTTGTTGACGGAATGCGCAAAGATTTCAAAGATGCAATGGACAGCTATGAGGCATTTATGGATGAATATGTTGCGTTTATGAAAAAATACAGTGACCATCCGAGCGATGTTGGCCTACTTGCCGATTATACAAAGTATATGAGCAAATATGCTGATATGGTCGAGAAATTTGACAAATGGGAAAGTGAAGACCTCAATGATGCAGAGCTTGCTTACTATATTGATGTACAGGCAAGAGTTAGCAAGAAACTTCTTGAGGTTGCAGGCTGAGAACGGTTTCACGCAGCACAAGTGATATAATACCCAAAAACAGAGGTCGATACCCCCAAAAGGCATCGACCTCTGCTTTTTATATGAGTATAAGTTCGTTGTTCACAACTTCTGCTGCACGATTCCGTATGCTGTTCATCCGCCCGACCCATTCCGTTTGGCAGTCGGCTTTCAGCGCTTCCGTAATGACTTCCGCTTCTGCCGGTTGGCCTGTCGGCCGAAGAAACATCGACGGCGCGGTTTGTCTCTTAAAAATCTTTCACAAATAAATGATCCGTACCGCCGTCATAGTTTACAATATCCTTGAGATACCTGTATCCGTAGTGCTCATACAAGCCGAAGAACTCCGCGGGGATATAGCTTCTGCCGAAGCCGTTTTCTTTTAGATATCTGTTCGCATATTCAATCAGTTCTCCGCTGATTTTTTGACCTCGGGAGTCTTCGGATACGAAAACGCAGGACACCCACGGATAGATTTCCGCAAGCGGATAATAATCCGTTTTCATCACGGACGCCATGCCGACAATTTTTCCGTCTGCAATCGCGGCAAACATCGTTTCCCAATCCGAAAATGTCCATGAGCGGAGCATATCCGCAATATGATCTTTAACACCGTCCCACGAGCAGTTCTCCACGAAGGACAGAAGCATTTTCGCAAGCTCAGTGTCCCTATCGACTTTGATTATCATCATTTCCTCCATAGCATCCGGTTTATCGAATTCAGTATAACGTATCGAGTATAAAAACACCGACACAGTTATATTCTGTTAATTTTGCGCAGGACTTTCCGACCGTCCGCCGTACTGCTTTTCTCGGCTTTTTTGATTTAACGGCACATCTCTTTGCGATATGCCGCGCTTTGCTCGGCGTGATATTTTTGCTGCGCAAAAGTGATATTATATTCGCCCTGAAGCTTGCGGAGCAAATATAACTCGGCGTATGCCGAATATCACTGCGAAGCAATATGACTCGCCGCAGGCGAATATAACTGAAAAAACCTCGTTCTTATGAACGAGGTTTTTTCTTGGTGGAGACGAAGAGGATCGAACTCTCGACCTTACGGATGCGAACCGTACGCTCTCCCAGCTGAGCTACGCCCCCATAAGTTTGCTATGTGATTATAAGATTTTTTTTTCGGTTTGTCAAGTGTTACGGAGCGGTTTGGAAAAATTTTTCTTTGCCGCCCCGCTTTTTCATCCGATCGGCTTGCAGATATCTACCCAGCCGTCGGGCTTCGAGTATTTTTCAAGCTCGGCGGGGGTCAGCTCTATCATGCTGTTGCTGCTGCCGCAGGCGGGAAATACCGTCTGAAATCTTTTCAGCGACTCGTCCAGATATATCTTTACTCCCTCGTTCACCGCGAACGGGCATACCCCGCCGACCGCGTGACCGATGAGCTCTGCCGCTTCTTCGTGCGAGAGCATCTTCGCCTTTTTACCGAAGCGGGCCTTGTATTTTGCGTTGTCTATCTTCATGTCGCCCGCCGCGACTATGAGTATCGGCGCGCCGTCGAGCGAGAAGGATATGGTTTTTGCTATCCTGCCCTCAACGCAGCCGAGCGCCTTTGCCGCGAGCGCGACGGTTGCGCTCGACTCGTCTATCTCCTTTATCCTGTCCGCTATGCCGAGCGTTTTAAAATATTCTCTGACTCTCTCTATAGACATTGTTTTCTCCCGAATAAAAAAGCCGCAGCTTTTGCGGCTTTGTATTTTTATCTTCTGAAAAATCCGCGCTTTTCCGGCTTGCCGTTCTCTGTATCCGGGATAAAAAATCGGTTTTTGCCCGACTTGTCGGCGAGATATTTTTTGACGGCGGCAAGGCGCTCGTCGGAATTCCTGCAGGCCTTGAGCGCCGAATCTATCTCCTGAGGAGACACGGTGTCCGAATCCCTGCGGTAGGTGTAGCGGTCTGTTTTCATAGTATTATATTTTTCTGTCTGCGCGTCTGTCCATGTGTGGACGCACTCCTTTGAGAAAAATACGCCGCGGCGTATTATTTTTGCGGGGTTGCCGCCGCAGACGGTGTTCGAAGGGACGGACTTGCCCGAAAGCAGAGCCGCGCCGCCGATAACGGAGCCCGAACCGACTGCCGTGCCTTTCAGAATCAGCACGTTCTGCCCTATCCAAACGTGGTCGCCGATAAAGACGGATTTGCTCGGATTTATGCGTGTGCAGTTCTCGCAGTCATACAGAAGGTGAGGGTCTGCCGTGCGGATAAAAATACCGAAGGAAAACAGCCCGTCGTCCCCGATAATTATATTTTGCTGTTCGGACGTTATGAGCGTCATTTTGCCGTTGATATAGTTGCCGCGCCCGAAAAATATGCAGCTGTCGTTGTTTACGGTCAAATTGACATAATAAGGATTTTTATTTGCGCCTAAATAGCATACCGCGTTGCTGCCGTTGAAAAGAACGGTGGATGAGTCGAGCCTGACGCCGTCTTCAATAACAAGAATGTTGCCGGAGCCGTTAAATATTATTTTTGAGCCGTCCATAGAGCTTTTCTGTGTGTCGGCTATAATGCGGTTGTCGGAAATATGTTCCGAGAGAGACGTAATTTGTTCCACTGTTGTTCCTCCGCTGCTCGCTGTTTTGTTACTTGCGGCTTTTCTTTCTCTTTACTCCGTCGGTGACGTTGTCATCGGGCTTGCCGAAAGCCGCGATTTTGATTATCATTATGACGAGTATAGCCGCGAGGGCCGAGCAGGTGTAGACCAGCCACATATTTATGACGCTCTCTATAAACTTGCCTAAGAGCGGTACGCAGTGCGTGGCTACGGCGACTACGGAAGCGCCCGTGGGAAGGGCAGATTCGAACGCGAAGCCGTACTTTCCTCCGAGTTTATACATCGCGACTTCGTCCGCGGATGCGGCAGACGCCCTGCGGGTCAGGCACAGCGAGCCGTCCTTTATGTTTGAGCCCATGATGTCATCGGTGCATACGGCAAGTCCGCGGTCGAGAAGGAACTTGTCGGGATGAGCCGCCGCAACGCTCAAAAGCGCGGTGAACAGCGACACGACCGCTATTATGATAATGAGGACGACAGAGAATATTCTTGCGCCCTTGAATTTGTCCTTTTTAGGCTTGAAGCTGTCCTGAAGCATAGCGCCGGAGTAGTCCGAGGTGCGCTCAAAGTCGAATTTCGGCTCAACTTTGGCCGCAGTTTCCTCCGAGAGGGTCTGACGCGGTCTGCTCTTGTCTATCGGCGCGCCGAAATATCCGTGAGGATCGGGCTCGCCGTATTCATTTTCGGTTTTTTGCACGGGCTCGGCTTCGACTTTCTCGGGCTCGGTTTCCGCGGGCTCGGTCTTGACGGGCTCCTCTGCGGGACCCTCGTCCTCTCCCGAGTAGCTGTCCTCAAAGTCATCCCGGGTCGGCTCAAGCTCGGTTGCGGAAATGGAGCTGTCGAGTGCGCTCTCATAGCTGCGCTCCTCAACGCGCCTTGCCTCCGCTTTCTCCTCGGCATTGTGCGCCGCTCTCATTCTCTCGGCCTCCAGAATTTCCTCCGCAGCTCTTTCCGCTGCGGCGTTGAGCTCGTCCTGCTTGGCCTTTTCCATGCGAGCCTCAAACTCTGCATTGAGATCTTCTATGGTTTTCGGCATGAATTTATCCATTCTCTGTTCACCCTCCGACATAAAGCAGTATTATTGTTATCCGGTATCGTTGCAGCTGTTATATTATAAAGTATAATATTTGGCGCTCGTAAAGTCAATAAAAAAGGCGAATGTCCGCAGATACCCGCACAAATGCCCGAAAAGGCTGGAAAAAATCGGGCGCATAAAGTATAATCAAGGCGGAAAAACACAAAAAGGAGAAATATCATGGGAATGAAAGAAAGAATGTTCACGGGCGAGTTGTATTATCCCAACGAGGAGTCGATATTTGACGAGCAGCTCAAAAAGCTCGATTTGCTTTACGAGTTCAATTCAACGCGCCCTACGGAGCAGAAGAAAAGGCAGGAATTAATGAAAGAGATGTTTGCCGAAATAGGCGAGAACTGCTATCTCGAGCCGCCGTTTCACGCGAATTGGGGCGGGGCGCATATGCATCTGGGCGACAGTGTATACGTTAATTTCAATTTTACCGCCGTGGACGACTCGCATATATACATCGGCTCTTATACGATGATAGGACCCAACGTGACCGTTGCCACAGCGGGGCATCCTATCCTGCCCGAGCTGCGCGAAAAGGCGTATCAGTTCAATATGCCCGTGCATATCGGCAGAAACTGCTGGATAGGTGCGGGAGCTGTGATAATGCCCGGAGTGACGATAGGGGACAACAGCGTTATCGGCGCGGGCAGCGTCGTGACGAAAGATATTCCGGCGAACGTCGTCGCCTACGGGAATCCCTGCCGCGTTGCGAGGGAGATAAGCGAGCACGACCGAGAGTTTTATTATAAAGACAGACGAATCACAAGAGAGATTTTTGACGAGATAAAGAATATATAAATCAAACCCACCAAAGCAAACCCGCCGCAGATATAAGTCTGCGGCGGGTTTTGCTATAGCTCTTACGCTGCTTCCGGTTGGCTTTTTGAGGTCATTCGCCTTACGGAGAAAATGATGTTTGCTAATGACCAAAGCGGAATTATAACATACAGAAAACGGAACAAGAAGGTTAAAAACGGCAGTAAATCCTGATGAGGAGAAGTGAATACAGGGTGTATTACCCAATCATATTGCATGGTGATTCGCATCAAAATCATCGGTATCGCCGACAAGACAAAGACGGTGAAGAAAGAACGGAATTTACGAATTTGAGCTCTCCTTGAAAGATAGAAGAAGAACAGGCTGACAAAGGCGACCGCCCATATGAAGCGAAACGCGTAAAAGTAAAACATTCCATACTCTGAAATCCTTATGCAGTCATAATAGAAATCGTGCATATGTGTATAAAAAAAGTCAAATACGGGGCGGAAAAGCTCGCAGGCGCAGTATATTATCGCCTGCAGGAACAGCGGCCAAAGAAGAATTTCCGAAATTACAATAAAAGCTTTTTGGCTTTTTTTCATTGCAGCCCCTCCTTAGTTTGAATAAAACGGGACAGATGAAACTCCGGAAAATTTATACAGCACTATTGCGCTGTATCTCGCGGAATTTCTCATACAGGCGCCTGCCACATGGTTCCACATTGATTTGTTTAAAATATTGTTGACTTGTGAACTCATGGGTTTTGAATTCGAGGCAGCAAGATGTGTTATTTCACCAACGCTCATAGTTGTGGCATTTGAATAATTTCCGCTCCTAATTGATTCATATTTGCTCAGATAACTCTCCCGATTATTAAATGCAAATTTTTCAAAAGATTTATGTGCGAGGTTCAGCGCGGTTATGTTTGCGGAGTGATGCGGAACATTAACATCCTGCACATAGTGCAGACAACGTCCGATGTGCTCGTATGCCGCGTCCATATCGCCCCTGTTAGCGGCAGCAACAGCCATGTTGTACTGTGCAGTGGCATTTACTTTTGCCGTATTTGAGGTTGAGTTTGAATAGCTCTTTCCTGTGTCAGGATCGTAAAAGTGCCCTTCAAATAACGGAGTTCCGACCTCGTCTCGATCGGGAAGAAGGGAGGCAACGGATATTGATAAAACGATATACAGCCTATCCCAGTCGTTATTGGAAAAGAACCCTTTATCATTGGCGAGAATGACGCAAGCGACGGATGTAATGTATTCGTGACAGCCTTCTTCAATCCACTTATCATCCTCAATCTTTCCGGATGTCCAAAGAGGTGAAACCATATCATCGCTCTTGTTTTCCTGCGTTTCTTCGGTGGAATCATATGAATTAAACGGATCATATGTTTTTTCAAATTCCTTGACAAGAGACATATACTCGTCTGCGGACATCTTTAGAATATCATCAAGGGTATATTGAGATAAATCTAACTTTTCGGTTGGATTTTGTGAGGGCTTGTTATATCCCTGATGGTTTCCGGAGATGGCAAATGATTTTTCTGAAACAAGAAGAAAAATAAAAACAACTGATAATATTGCCGAAACGAATTTTTTCATAAAAGACCTTTCTCTATTTAATATAGGGTTTCCTTTTTATTGCTGCAAAAACAGAAACGCATAGACCGCAATCTTCTAAAGACTCAGTCCATGCGCAAAATTGCTCAACTCGATTCGCCCTCCGACATAGCGGAAACCGAAAATCAAGTTTCGAGTGAAATGATTTGTTTTGCAAGTGTAAAGATGCTCCATACTCTTTTTACCTTTCAAGGGGGGTAAGGGGCGTTATTTTTATACTGCAAATATATTGTATTTCAAAAAACTCAAAAAGTCAAGAACCTTTTGCTTTTTTTGCAAAAGAAAAGATCCCGCTTGAGCAAGCGGAATCTTTTCCTGAAATTATTTATATTTCGGTCTTGCAACATATGAGGTGTGGAGCACTTCGTGCGCCTTGTGGCTGCCGGGCTCGCCGAGGAACTCGGCGTAGAGACGCTTGACAGCCTCGCTCTCATGCGACTTGCGCAGGGGCATATCCTTGTCCGCCTCGTAGAGAGCTGCGGCTCTGCGCGCTCTGAGGTCGACGAAATTGCGCACGACTGCGTGCTGTATCGGCTGGCCGCCGCCGTTGACGCAGCCGCCGGGGCAGCCCATGATCTCTATGAAGTGGTAGTCGGCGGTGCCGTTTTTGACCTTCTCCATAATAGTGTTGGCGTTTGCGAGTCCGCTGACTACGCAGACCTTTATCTCCATGCCGTTGACGGTGTAGGACGCTTCCTTTATGCCCTCGGTGCCGCGAACCTCGGTGAAGTCGAGACTCTTGAGCTCCTCGCCGGAGAGCTTTTCTACGGCGGTTCTCAGCGCCGCTTCCATAACGCCGCCGGTTGCGCCGAAGATGACTGCCGCGCCGGTGGAATCACCGAGCGGGTTGTCAAACTCCTCGTCGGGCAGGTGCTTGAAGAAGATACCCGCACTGTCTATCATTCTGCCGAGCTCTCTCGTGGTCAGGGAGTAGTCGACATCCGGATAGCCGGACGCGGACTGATTTTCGCGCTTTGTCTCGAACTTCTTCGCCGTGCAGGGCATTATGCCGACAACGACGATATCCTTCGGGTCGATTCCCATCTTCTCCGCATACCAGGTCTTGATTACCGCGCCCGACATCTGCTGGGGCGACTTGCAGGAGGAGAGGTGATCGAGCATATCGGGGTAGTAATGCTCGCAGTATTTTATCCATCCGGGCGAGCAGGAGGTTATCATCGGGAGCACGCCGCCGTTCTGGACCCTGCCGAGGAACTCGTTTGCCTCCTCGACTATAGTGAGGTCCGCGCCGAAGTCGGTGTCAAAGACCTTGTCGAAGCCGAGACGTCTGAGCGCCGCGACCATCTTGCCCTGAACGTTGGTGCCTATGTGCATTCCGAAGCACTCGCCGAGAGTGACGCGGATAGAGGGCGCGGTGTGAACAACGACGAACTTCTCGGGGTCGTTTATAGCCTCGAGCACCTTTGCGGTGTCGTCCTTCTCGTAGATAGCGCCGGTCGGGCAGTTGACTATGCACTGACCGCAGGAGACGCACGCCACGGAGTCGAGAGGCTTTTCGAATGCCGAGCCGATGTGGGTGTCAAAGCCGCGGGCATTTGCGCCGATAACGGAGATGTGCTGAGCCTGGCACGCGGCTACGCAGCGGCGGCAGAGGATGCACTTTCCGTTGTCTCTTATCATATGTATGGCGGAGTCGTCGTATTCGTGGACGGGATTTGCGCCGTCGAAGCGCCCCTCGTCGTCAACGCCGAACTCCTTGCAGAGCTGCTGGAGCTCGCAGGTTCCGCTGCGTATGCAGGAGAGACACTTCCTGTCATGCGTAGAGAGGATGAGCTCGAGAGTCGTCTTGCGGCTCTTGCGCACGCGCTCCGTGTTTGTGAATATCTCCATGCCCTCGTTTACGGGGTAGACGCAGGCGGTCACGAGCGAGCGGGCGCCCTTGACCTCAACCATGCAGATACGGCACGCGCCGATTTCGTTTATCTTCTTGAGGTAGCAGAGGGTCGGGATCTCTATGCCGGCCGTACGCGCCGCCTCAAGTATGGATATGCCCTTGGGTACGCTCAGAGGCATATTGTTTATCTTAATATTTACCATTTCCATGCTGTGTTGACCCTCCTTCCTTAACCTTTGCTGATAGCCTTGGCACGCTTGCAGTTTTCAAGGCAGACGCCGCACTTGATGCACTTGGCGGTGTCTATCTCGTACGAAGGCAGCTTGTGGCCCTCTGCGATATAGTCGGTCTTGCCGATAGCCGAGACGGGGCAGTTTCTGGCGCAAAGGCCGCAGCCGATGCACAGATCCTTGTCTATCTTGAAGCTCAGCAGCGCCTTGCAGACGCCTGCGGGACACTTCTTGTCAACTATATGCGCTATGTACTCCTCGCGGAAGAACTTGAGGGTTGCGAGAACGGGGTTGGGCGCCGTCTGACCCAGACCGCAAAGGGAGTTCTCTTTTATGTAGTGAGCGAGCTCCTCGAGCTTGTCGAGGTCGTCGAGAGTCGCCTTGCCGGCGATTATCTTCTCGAGTATCTCCTGCATTCTTCTCGTGCCGATACGGCAGGGGGAGCACTTTCCGCAGGACTCGTCAACCGTGAAGTCGAGGAAGAATTTAGCTATATCGACCATGCAGTTGCTGTCGTCCATGACTATAAGTCCGCCCGAGCCCATCATGCAGCCTATGGCGGTGAGGTTGTCGTAGTCTATCTCGGTGTCCATGAGGCTTGCGGGGATGCAGCCGCCGGAGGGGCCGCCGGTCTGCGCAGCCTTGAACTTTCTGCCGTTGGGTATGCCGCCGCCGATGTCCTCGACTATCTCGCGCAGGGTCGTGCCCATGGGAATCTCAACGAGGCCGGTGTGCTTTATGTTGCCGCCGAGCGCAAAGACCTTGGTGCCCTTGGAGCGCTCGGTGCCCATGGAGGCGAAGCTCTCTGCGCCGTGCAGGATTATCTGCGGGATATTTGCGAAGGTCTCGACGTTGTTTTCGGTAGTGGGCTTTCCGAAAAGACCCTTCTCCGCCGGGAACGGAGGTCTCGGACGGGGCTCGCCGCGGTTGCCCTCTATGGAGGTCATGAGTGCGGTCTCCTCGCCGCAGACGAATGCGCCTGCACCGAGTCTTATGTGGAGGTCAAAATCGAAGCCGCTGTCGAATATGTTTTTGCCGAGCAGCCCGAGCTCGCGGGCGGAGTCAATGGCTATTTGAAGTCTCTTGACCGCTATGGGATACTCCGCGCGGACGTAGATGTAGCCCTCGGTGGCGCCGGTGGCGTAGCCGCATATGGCCATGGCCTCGACGATGCAGTGCGGGTCGCCCTCAAGCACGGAGCGATCCATGAACGCGCCGGGGTCGCCCTCGTCGGCGTTGCAGACGACATATTTCTGATCCGCCTGATTCTTTCTCGTGAAGCTCCACTTGAGTCCGGTCGGGAATCCGCCGCCGCCTCTGCCGCGAAGGCCGGAGTCCTTGACTATCTGGATGACCTCGTCCGGGGTGTATTCGGTCAGGCACTTTGCGAGAGCCTGATAGCCGTCCATGGCTATGTATTCGTTGATATTTTCGGGGTCGATGACGCCGCAGTTGCGCAGCGCGACTCTCTTCTGCTTCTTATAGAACTGAGTCTCGTTGAGGCTCTTGACGGTGTCGCCGGCCACGGTGTCGTCATAGAGCAGGTGCTTGACTATTCTGCCCTTGATGAGGTGCTCGTCAACTATCTCGGAGACGTCCTCAACCTTTATCTGGCTGTAGAACGCACCCTCGGGATAGACAACGACTATCGGGCCCAGGGCACACAGACCGAAGCAGCCTGTCCTAATGACCTTGATTTCGTCTGCGAGACCTTTCTCGGCGATCTCCTTTTCAAACTCGGCAATTATTTCTGCGCTGTGAGAAGAAGTACAGCCGGTACCGCCGCAGACAAGAACGTGTGAACGATACATTGATTTCCCTCCTTGTTATTTGGCGATAGCGCCGACCGTAAATTCCGTAACGGGGTTGCCGTTGACGAGGTGGTCGCTGACAATGCGCGCGACCATTTCGGGCGTTACCTTTACATAGGTGACCTTTTCCTTGCCCGGCTCGAGAACCTCGACTATCGGCTCATACTGGCACATACCGATGCAACCGGTCTGCGAGACGGTGACGTGGCTGAGATTGCGGCGCGCAACCTCGTCAACAAGGGCTGTCAGCACGGGCTTTGCGCCCGCCGCGATGCCGCAGGTCGCCATGCCGACGAGTACGCGGGTCGAGCTTTCGCTGTCGTCGCGGACGTTCATATTGGCTTTTGCCTTATCTCTTATTGCGTTAAGTTCAGCAAGTGATTTCATGGTTGTTCCTTTCCCGGCGCAAACGCCGTCATATGGATTTTGTGAGAAGCGCGGTGTTCTCGTCGATATATTCCTTCATCCACTGCACGACCTCCGGATTGTCGAGCGGCACGCCCTCGAGAATATTTTTTATCTCCCGCGTGTCGAGCACGAATTCTTCGCCGTCGACCTTTCTGCGGTAGATAAAGTCCCTGTCGGTGTTCATCGAGACGAGCACGGTTACAGTCGAGGTAATGTCCCCCAAGGGGGTGAAGTCTATGCTGTCCGAATGAAATACGGCCTTAGTTGAGGTTCCGACTCCCTTTTCGGAGGTTATCTCAAAGCTGCCGCCGGTCTGCTCCGCCGCGAGGCGAAACAGCGGAATCCCCATGCCGACCTTGCGCGTTGTGCGCGTGGTGAAAAACGGGTCGCAGACGTTTCTGAGAGTTTCCTCATCCATGCCGCAGCCGTTGTCGGAGACGGTGAGCGAGAGCAGGTGCTCCTTTGTGTCCTCGCTGACCTCTATTGTTATCAGCGACGCTCCGGCGGAGATGGAGTTCTGGGCTATATCGAGAATGTTGAGTGACAGCTCGCGCATGGCGTTAAGCGTCGAGGTATTTGTCGAGAATACCGTCTATCTGATCTGGGGTGAGCCTGCCGTAGACATCGTCGTTGACAGTCATGACAGGGGCAAGTCCGCAAGCGCCTATGCAGCGGCAGGCCTCGATAGAGAAGCACGCGTCGTCGCTGCACTCGCCCGGGGCTATGCCGAGCCTCTCGCTTATCTTGTCGAGGATAGCCTGCGAGCCCTTGACATAGCACGCGGTTCCGAGACATACGGAGATGTTGTATCTGCCCTTGGGACTCAGAGCGAACTGAGCGTAGAAAGTTGATACACCGTATACCTTTTCAAGCGGAACGTCCATTCCCTCGGCTATTATAGCCTGTACCTCGAACGGAAGATAACCGTAGATGAGCTGCGCCTCCTGCATGACGTGCATCAGCAGGCTTTTGTCGCCGTTGCACTCGGCGATAACGGCTCTGAGCTTCTCCTCCTGCTCCGGGGTGCCGGAAAAAGGTATCTTACTGATTTTTTTGAGCATTTGTAGCCTCTCCCTCCTTAGGTTTGAGAAAAATACAGATAGGCAAAAAGGGGAATCCCTTTCGCATTAGAAGTAATTATAACACGCGAAATGCAAAATTTCTACAGTTTAAGGAAAAAAATATCGATAAGCTGTATACCAATTTACATACCCGGCGGGTGGTAATTACTTTTTAACAGGTCAATGACCGCCTGCGGCGATGCGCAGGGGAGCTCGAGCTCGGTGCTCGCCGAGCCGATATTTTCGAGAAAGTGCGCGTCCGATGCGCGCAAAAGCCGCATATTCTCGAGCAGGGGATGCGCTTGAGTCAGCTTGTCCGTTTGAGCAAAAGCGGACAGCTCGGCGTTTATGAAGCCCCAGCTCTCGTCAAACGAACCGAGGTTTGCCGTGACGCTGAACGACGGGCGGTCGATATGCGCGGGGTAGCAGACGCCGCCGAAGTCGGAGACGAGCGAAAAAACCTCGCTTATCGAAATGAAGCTTGCGGTGCTCAGCAGATTTTCCTCGCAGCCGAGAACACCGTCGAGCTCGTCCATTATCAGCTGCTCGCCGAAAATATCGAGCCTGTTTTTTATCTTCGGCAGGCGCTCCGAGACATAGCCCGAAAACCGGAGCGAGGAATCGACATCCGGGAACAGGCAAACGACATGCACCTCCTCCGAGGTGGTAAGCTCCATTCCGGGCACGAAGGCTATCCCCGCGTCCCTTGCCGCCCGCGCCGCGGCGGGGCAGTTGAGAGAGGAATTGTGGTCTGTCAGCGCAAGGATATCAAGCCCCATGACCTTTGCCATGTTGACAAGGTTATAGGGGGTCATGTCCCCGTCGCCGCAGGGCGACAGGCACGAATGAATATGCAGATCACATAAAAATCCCGGCATGATTTGACTCCGAATATTTTCGCTTGCGCGTAAAGTAATGATTATAGTTGATTTTTATTCAGCGCGGCTATATACGCTCAAAAACAGCTTTACGACGCGTTTCCGCACAAACCCCCAGAATATATTCCGTCTATACATATTATACATGGTTATATCAATAAATCAACACTTATATATCATTTCGGATATGTCTTTTTCAGCTCCTCCGTCGCTTCGCCGCCGAGCAGGCAGAGCGAGATGAGGTTGGGCACGGCCATGAGCGCGTTTGCGAGGTCGGATAGCTCCCATATGAGCCTGAGGTCGGTGACGCAGCCGACGAATACCGCCGCCGAGTAGATGAGATTGTATATCCCCGCGCTTTTTTCGCCGAGCAGATATCCGAGCCCGCGCCGCCCGTAATATGACCAGCCGATGAGCGTGGCAAAGGCGAAAACGCAGACGCTCAGACACACGAAAACGCTGCCCGCCGCTCCGAACACGCTGCCGAATGCCGCGGCGCAGGTGAGAGAGCCGTCGCCGTCTATGGGCACGCCGGACACAAGGAGCGTTATTGCCGTCACGGTGCACATAACCACGGTGTCGAGAAAAACCTCGAGTATTCCCCAGCAGCCCTGCTCGGCGGGGGAGTCCGTCTCGGCCGCCGCATGAATTATGGCGTTGCTGCCGAGCCCCGCTTCGTTTGAAAACACGCCCCGCGCCACCCCGTAGCGCAGAGCCTTTTTTATCCCGCAGCCCGCCGCGCCGCCCGCCGCCGCACGCAGGGAAAAGGCCTCCGATATTATTCTGCAAAACGCCGACGGAACTGCCCGAAAGTTTTTTATTATGACGGCGAAGCTCGCCAAAATAAATATCACCGTCATGGCGGGGATTATCTTCTCTGCAGCCGAGGCTATCCTCTTGAGCCCGCCGCAGGTGACTGCGAAAACGCCGACCGCGAGCACCGCGCCGGTTATCGCGGGGTTCAGCCCGAACGAGCCGCGAAGCGAGAGCGCGGCGGCATTCGCCTGCGTCATGTTGCCTATTCCGAGCGAGGCCGCAACGAGCAGAACGCAAAAAATCTTCGCCGTCTTTTTAAAGCCCAGCCCGCGCTCCATATAGAGGAACGCGCCGCCCATCCACTCGCCGTTTTTGTCGCGACAGCGGTACTTTATGCCGAGGATGTTTTCGCAGCACGCGCTCATCATGCCGATTATCGCGCTTATTACCATCCAAAAGACCGCGCCCGCGCCGCCCGAGGCAACAGCCGCCGCCACGCCGACTATATTTCCCGTGCCCATGCACGCGGCGAGCGCGGCGGAGAGCGCCTGAGTCTGCGATATCGAGCCCTCGCCCGAGCGGCGGCTCTTCTTGCCGAATATGCTGCCGAGCGTCGTCTTCATCCAGGTGCCGATGTGCGTCAGCTGAAAAAATCCCGACCGCACGCTTAAAAGCAGTCCCGTGCCCGTAAAAGCGACGAGCAGCGGGACTCCCCAGAGGGCGGAATTTACAGAGGAAACGAGCGAATAAAACGTGTCCGTGGGATCACCTCCGAAAAATGAAAAGGATTGATTTAGAGCGCGAATTAGTATATACTATATACGTATAATAGGATTTAACAGGATTTGCGGAAGGGAACGTGATAGCTTGAAAGACTTCGGCTTTGTCAAGACCGCGGCCGTCTGCCCGAGAGTGACCGTAGGCGCGCCCGATAAGAATGTTGATAATATGCTGCCCCTGATAAGAGAGACGGCCTCCTCCGGCGCGCAGATAATCGCCCTGCCGGAGCTTAGCATAACCGGCTACACCTGCTCAGACCTCTTCTCGCAGGACAGGCTTATTGAAAGCGCGGAAGCGGCGCTCGGCAGACTTGTCGCCGAGTGCGCGGATATAGGTGCGCTTGTTATAGTCGGGCTTCCCGTGCGCGTGCGCGGCAGGCTTTTTAACTGCGCCGCCGCGTTCCAAAACGGCAAAATAGCGGGCGTGGTGCCGAAGAGCTATCTGCCCAATTACAATGAATTTTACGAAAAGCGCCATTTTGTCTCGGCTTTTGATATTCCGTGCGACACGGCCGAAATCTGCGGAGAGGAAGTGCCGTTCGGCACCATGCTCTTCTGCGCGGACAACGGAGCCGCCGTCGGAATAGAGGTGTGCGAGGATATGTGGGTGCCCGTGTCGCCCGGCGCGGTTCTGGCGCTCGGCGGCGCGAATATCTTAGTCAATATCTCCGCCTCCGACGAGATGGTTACGAAGAACGAGTTCAGGCGCAGCCTTATCGAGCAGACGAGCGCGCGGTGCTACTGCGGCTATGTCTACTCCTCCGCCGGAGTCGGTGAGAGCACGACGGATCTTGTGTTCTCGGGCGCGTGTACTGTTGCGGAAAACGGCGGCATACTCGCCGAAAACAAACGCTTTGAGCGGGACGGCTCGGCGGTCTGCGCCTGTATCGATATAAAGAAGCTCGAAGCCCTGCGCAGAAACAGCGAATTTTACGACAATGCGGCACGCTATGCCGAGCGGGACATGAGACGCGTTGCGATAACTCTGCCGACGCTCAAAGAGGATGATATGGACAGAGCGTTCGACGCGCACCCGTTCGTGCCGTCCGACGAAAATGTCAGACGTGCGCGCTGCGCCGAGATATTCAATATCCAGGCGGCGGGGCTTGCAAAGAGGATCGAGCACATAGGGCTCAAAAAGGCTGTGATAGGCATTTCGGGCGGGCTCGATTCGGCGCTTGCGCTGCTTGTTGCGGACAGGGCGTTTGACCTGCTTCGCCTGCCGAAGGAAAATATAATCTGCATCACAATGCCCGGCTTCGGTACCACGAAGCGCACGAAGTCGAGCGCCGTTACACTCACGGAGTGCATCGGGGCCGAGCTCAGGGATATAGACATCGTCCCCGCGTGTACTCAGCATATGCGGGACATAGGGCACGATATGAGCATACTCGACGTGACCTACGAAAATGTTCAGGCGCGCGAGCGCACGCAGATACTTATGGACACCGCCAACAAGGAGGGCGCGCTGCTCGTCGGCACGGGCGACCTCTCCGAGCTTGCGCTCGGCTGGTGCACCTATAACGCCGACCATATGAGTATGTACGGGGTCAACTGCTCCGTGCCCAAGACCCTCGTCAGATATCTCGTTTCATTTGTGGCGGACGAGAGAGGCGGCGAGCTGGGCGAGGTTCTGCGCGAGATACTCGCAACCCCCGTCAGCCCCGAGCTGCTCCCGCCCGACAGCAGCGGCAAGATAGCCCAAAAGACGGAGGATACCCTCGGCCCATACGAGGTTCACGATTTCTTCCTCTATCATTTCCAGCGCTTCGGCGCTTCGCCCGATAAGCTCATATTCATGGCCTGCCGCGCGTTTGACGGAGTATACAGCCGCGAGCAGCTCGAAAAGTGGCTCAGGCTCTTTTTGAAGAGATTCTTTTCCCAGCAGTTCAAACGCTCCTGCATACCGGACGGTCCTAAGGTCGGCTCGGTCAGCCTCTCGCCGCGAGGCGACTGGCGGATGCCCTCCGACGCTCACGCCGAAGCATGGCTCGATATCTGATGAAAGGATAACCGAAAATGAAGAAATTCAAAGCATTTGTCGCCGTTTTACTCTGCCTTGCCGCCGTATTCTGCACTGCGGGGTGCGCGGCGAATAAAAAGAGCGCGCTGAATATCTCGGGCGCGCAGATAGACTATGAGACTTTTCTATATTACTACGACCGTGTTCACGCTTTCCCGGAGAAGTACGGACTCGCTTCCGACGCGACCGACGGCCAGATGATAGACGCCACTATAGAGCAGTGCTGCGAATATGTCGCGGTCAACACGAAAATCGTCGAGCTCGGACTCACGCTCTCTCCCTCGGAGAAGCGCTCCGCGTCGAACAATCTCGAGGATCTGTGGCACGTTTTCTCAGGCTACTATGAAAAGCTCGGCGTGTCGAAGCAGACGCTCATGAAAATACAGACCGCCGACACCTCGCGCAACAGACTTTTCTATTATATCTATGACGAGGGCGGCGAAAAGGCGGTCAACGAGGACGATATAAAGAAGTACTATAACGAGAACTATATCTCTTTCCGCGCGATAACCGGCTACCTCACAACGACCGACGCAAACGGCAACACCGTAGTTATGACTGCCGATCAGAAGGCGGAGATGAACAAGGAATTCACGGAGCTTTCCACGCGTCTGAGAAACGGTCAGACGATGAACGAGATAGTCGAGCTCTATTCCAAGAAGCACCCCGACTCCACCGTTTCCGATCAGCTCCAGTTCATAAAGAAGGGCACGGACTCATATCCGGACGGCTTCTTCGAAAATGTTCAGAAGCTCTCCGTCGGCTCGAACGCGGTTATTATAACGAACAACTATATTTTCTTAATCGTCAGGGAGAACCCCTCCGAGGACGAGGCGAAGCAATACTACGAGCGCTACCGCGACGACTGCCTCAAGAGCCTGCGCGGCGAGGAATTCGATAAGATAGTCGAGGGCTATGCCGCGGAGCTTTCGGTCGAGCGCAACGACAGAGTGATAAACAGAGCTGTCAGGGAGGTCGACAAGAATGGCTGATATCATCAGAAACGAAGTTACAGATGCCGTTTTGACACGTCAGACTGTGCGGGAGTATAAGCCCGTCATGCTCACCGACGCGCAGCTCGATACGCTTACGGCGGCGGCGATGATGTCTCCGAGCGGGCGCAACAGCCAGCCCTGTCACGTCAGATTTATCTGCAACGACGCGATGCTCCGCCAAATGCAGATAGATTTCAAGAATATCGTCGGCTGGGACACACCCGTGCATACGCGCAGCGACAAGAACCCGTTTTATCACAACGCGCCCGTGTTCGCCGCAATATTCGCGCCACCCGGAAGTCAGACGGACGCGGGGATAATGGCAGAAAACATATGCATCGCCGCAAAGGGACTCGGCCTCGGCACCTGCATAGTCGGCAGCGTAGGAGCGCTGTTTGACGACGCGGACAGGGGAGCCTATTGGCGCGGGGAGATAGATATTCCCGTTGATTTTCAGTATATGATAGGCGTTGCGATAGGCGAACCGGACGAGGTGCCGGAGCAGAAGCCGCGCGACCCGAGCCGCTATAAAATAATAAGATAAGCCGACCGCCGCAGAATCAAAGCTCTGCGGCGGTTAAATTCTGATAACAAAAAACCGCCCGCACCGATTTCTCGGCACGGGCGATTTGATTTATCTGTTCTTTATGATATGGGGCAGGATGAGAATATATTTGACGAGCATATAGACTATTGCGATCGGGACATTCAGAACATTCTGCTTGAAGTTTGAAAGGAAGTCGGTGGGCAGTTCTTTATGCTCCTTGGCTTCGCCCTTGACGGTCTTTTTTATCGCATATTCGTCAAACTTTTCGTAGCCCGTGGCCTCGAGAGTCTCGTCGTCAACGTCGACGGTGTAGGCGCGGTAGATGAGCCTGTCGCCGTCTATGGTAAAGGTGCTGAACATCGACTTGTAGGGCTGCGCGGCAACGGCGGAATTCTTGAGGATAGGCTCCATGGCGTCCTCGTGAACGCCGTAGCGCTTCGTGCCGGCGGTGTTGGGCAGGATGTGTACCGTGCCCTCGGGGTTGAGCGCGTAGGTTATCTCCTCGCCCTTGTAGTTCTCGGTGATGTACTCGGTGGGCTGAATCTTGTCGTCCTTGACCTGATAGGTACGCAGATACATATGGTCGTGGCCGTTGATGACAACGTCGATATCAAGGCTGTCTATTATGGGCAGCAGACGCTTGCGCATGATAACGGTGTCGGGCTTGTTTATGTTCTTGCCCGCGGAGTAGCAGGCGCGGTGCATGAGGATTATCTTCCACTGCGCGTCGGAGGAGTTCATGTCGTTCTGAAGCCAGTTGAGCTGCTCCTCGCTTATGGGATACATATCGTTGGTGTTGAGCACGGCGATATGCGCGTTCGAATAGTCAAAGGAATAGTATACGCCGGTGATGTGATTCCAGCCCGCGCTCCTGTCGAGGTTGAACATATTGTCGAACCAGCCCCAGCGCAGGTTGCCCTCGTGGTTGCCGGCGGTCGGCGCCATGGTTATATTCATGAGCGTGTCGCAGCTCTTCTCATAGAACCAGTCCCACTCCTGGTCGTTGCAGTCGTTGACGAAATCGCCCGCGTTCATGAGGAACTTGGCGTCGGGGCAGACCTGCATGGCGGTGCGCTGAACGGCTCCGCTCTTTGTGAAGTTTGTCTCGTTGCCCGCCTGAACATCGGCGAGAGCTATAAACGAAAACGCCTCTTCGCCGTCGCAGGCTGTCTCAAACGTGCCGTTGTTGCTCCAGACTCCGGTCGAGGCGTCGCCGACTCTGTAAACATATTTGGTTCCGGGCTCAAGTCCCTCGGCGAGCACCTTGTGGCAGTAGTTCTCCTTCCACTTCGTGCAGGTGCCGGAGAATTTGAGCGCGCCGTCGAAGCTGCCGCTGTATTTCGCAAGGGGCATTACTTCAACATCGCTGCCGCATTTCTCCGCCGTGTACCAGCAGATGCCGCGTCTCGTCTTTGCGTCGCCGTTGATGACAACGCTTATGCGCTTTATCGAGCCGTCTGCGCTCTCCTGCGGCATGGCGGAAGCGGCGGGGATTATCATGCACGCCAACAGGCACAGAGCAAGCAGCGCACTTATGACTCTCCGTAGCTTTTTATTCATTGTATATCCCTCCATAACTTTTGTGAAATTATTTTACCGCCGATTAGCACAAAAGTCAAGTGGGTTAGCATATGCTATTTGTAGTTTTTACACATTTTACAGGAGTTTTTCCATCCATATGTGCGGGCAGCCCTCGTCGAGGTCGCTTTCTCCCGTGTCTCTGTAGCCGAGCGCCCTGTAGAAGCCGGCGGCCCGCTCCTGCGAATGTATCCGTATTGCACTTATTCCCGTGCCCGCGGCGTATTTCTCGGCGGCCTCGATTATGCGTGTACCGAGCCCTTTGCCGCGGAGCTCCTTTTTGACCGCGACGCGCCCTATTACCGTCTTGCCGCTTCCGCTGTCTTTAAAGACGCGGCACACCCCGACGGGAGTTTTTCCGTCAAAGAGAACTATGTGCGCGGCGGTGTCGTCCACGCTGTCGAATTCCTCCTCGAAGCCCTGCTCTTTTACGAAAACTTCGAGCCGTATTTTTTTCGCTTCCTCCGGCAGTCCGGCGGTATAAATTCTGAATTTCATAATAAACGCCTCCTTTTTGTATTATATCACAAAAAATGCCGTAATTTTTTGTATATACCACACATAGCCGAAATTTACTTAAACTGTTGCAAAAGACGAAAAATAAATATATAATAAATATATAATGCTATATACAAAGACAGGCGGTCTCGGGCCGACGGAGGAATGTTTAATGGGAAAACTCAGAGTTCTCTTTCAGGGAGACAGTATAACCGATATGGGCAGAGATCGCGGTGATATCCGCAACATGGGCAGCGGCTATCCGCTTTTTGTCGCGTCGAATTTCCGCGCGGCGAGACCGAACTTCGATATAGACTTTTTTGACCTCGGAATCAGCGGAGACAGAGTCAGAGACCTGCGCTCCCGCTGGCAGAGCGACTGCCTCGACCTTCGTCCCGACGTGCTCTCCGTGCTCATCGGCATTAACGACACCTGGCGGAGATACGACAGCGGTGACCCCTCGGATACAGAGGAGTTCGAGCACGTGTACCGCTCGCTGCTCGAGGACGCGAGGCGCGAAAATCCGAGCCTTAAAATAATCATTATGGAGCCGTTCGTGCTCCATGTCTCCGAGGAGCGCGCGAGCTGGAGAGAGGATCTCGACCCGAGGATTCAGGCGGTGCGCAGAGTGGCAAAGGATTACGCCGACGCGTTTATCCCGCTCGACGGACTTCTCAATGCCGCCGCCGTGGACACCTGCCCCGAGCAGTGGGCGCCCGACGGAGTTCACCCCTCGTTCGACGGCGCGGCGCTGATAGCCCGCTATTGGCTCGAGGCGTTTGACAAGATACTTTAAAGAAAGAGAGAGCCCCAATGCCTTTTGACAAGAGCTTTGCTCCGACCCTGCGCTTTGCGGTCATGAGCGATATACATATAGATGACGAGGACTGCATAGAGGAGCAGAGACTGGCGAAAGCTCTCGCCGATCTCGGAGAGCTGTGCTCTTCGGACGTGAGATACGAAGGTCTTGACGCGCTCGTCATTGTCGGCGACTTCGCCTCGCGCGGCACCGAGCTTCAGATGCGCAAGGTCAAAAAGCTTCTTGACGGCGGTTTGCCCTCGGGAGCGAGGCTGATAATGACCATGGGGAGCCACGAATATATGAGCGACGGCGAGGAGAATGCCCTGCGCCGCTTCGGTGAGATATTTTCTTTGACGCCCGACACACATGAAATTATAAACGGCTTTGATTTCATCGCCGTCACAACGACCGGCGGCTGCCACTTCGACGAAAAAAAGCGCGAATTTGCGGCGGCGGAGCTTGAAAAAGCGGCCGAGAGAGACGGCAAAAAGCCGATATTCTTCTTTCAGCACCCGCATATCACCGACACAGTCTACGGCAGCATAAATTGGGGCGAGGACGAGATAACGGATATACTTATGAATTATCCGCAGACAGTCGATTTCTCCGGCCATTCCCATGCGCCGATAAATGACCCGCGTTCCGCGCATCAGCGCCATTTCAGCGCCTTCGGAACGGGGACGCTGAGCTACTTCGAGCTCGACGAGTTCGACAAGGCTCACGGTACCATACCCCCCGAGGACGGCAGCGCGGCGCAGTTTTTGATAGTTGAGGCCGACGCCGGCGGCAGAGTCAGGGTCTATCCCTACGACGTACTCACCGGGCACTTCTTCCCCTATACTTGGGAGATAGACGAGCCGTGGAATATAGATTCGTTTAAATATACCGACGCGCGCTATGTGACGGCGGAGAGACCGTTTTTTGAAAACGCGCGGATATCTGTAGAAAATATAACGGCGGACGGCTGCGATATTACTTTCAATCAGGCGAGCGGGAAAGACCGCCCGGACAGCTACGACATATATATTCTGAGCGGCGACGGACTTGTAAAAAAGCATCTCAACATAACCTCACGCTACTATCTGTACGATATGCCCGCGACTCTCACCGAGCATATATGCGGACTCAAGACCCGAACGGAATATACCGTTAAAATAGTTGCAAACAGCTTTTGGCGCACGCGAAGCGACGCATTGACGGCGCGGTTCGCAACGCTCTGAGCAAAACAGGAGCTGATAAAATGTTTTTTGTTCTTCCCTCGGCGGCGATATTTTCAATATATATCCTCGCGGCAATACTGCCCGCGGTGTTTCTGCTGCGCTATATCTATAAGCACGACACGGTCGACAAGGAGCCGCCCGGGCTGCTGCTGTCGCTGATTCTCATGGGTATCGTTGCGGCGCTGATGTCGATAGTGCTCGAAATGATAGGCGAAAAGATACTCAACGACCAGGTGAGCCAAAACGATAAATATTATAAAATAATCCTCGCCTTCGCGGTTGTCGCGGTTGTCGAGGAGGGGACTAAGTTCCTGCTGATGAAGCTCAGAACCTGGAAGAATCCGAATTTTAACTACAGCTTTGACGGAATAGTTTACGCCGTCTCGGTCTCTTTGGGCTTCGCCGCGTTTGAGAATATAAAGTATGTTATGAACTTCGGCCTGTCCGTCGCGCTCCCGCGCGCGGTGCTCGCCGTTCCCGGACATATGGGCTTTGCCGTGTTCATGGGTCTGTTCTACGGGCGCGCCAAGCTCTTTTCCGACCTCGGCTGCAAGGGGAAAAAGGTGCTTAATCTCCTTGCCTCATACCTCTCCGCCGTGTTCCTGCACGGCTTCTACGATTCCTGCGCCATGATAGGCACAACGCTTTCGACTGCTATATTCATAGCGTTTGTGGCGGCTATGTATATAATAGTCATAAGCCTGATAAAGCACGAGTCGCGCAACGACAGAAGAGTATAAAGCGGCGCCGTTAGCCGGCAAAGGGCTGCCGGACGGTGAATTTGCCGCCGCCGATATTGAAAAAATTATTTTATTATTACTTTCCGAAAAAGAAGTGTTCGGAGGGTCGGCGGTAGCACGGAGAAAAATTTACGGATTTATCGAAAAACGCCGAAAAAATAAGTATAAAAGCCCGAAAAAATCAGCCGATTTTGTGAATTTTTTGCTACGCTTCCGGTATGCAATTGACTTTAAGGCATAGAATGTGGTAGAATACAGTCCAAGAGTAAACCGGCGTTCAAAAAACCGGCTCTGAATATTTTTATCAATTTAAAAAGGAGGAATGAAGGTTGACTGATCAGAAAACAATGGCGTACATTAACCTTTATGCTGTCTTGGGAACTTTGGAGAATCTCTGCGAGATAGTCCCGGAGGCGAGCGCAATGCTCACCAACACGAAGCCCATCTCGATAGGCTTTGAAGTTAAAGACGGCCCGAGCGCCACGATAACCTTCAAAAACGGAAGATGCAGGATGGAGCAGGGCGTCGGCAAGTGCGACGTCAAACTGCCGTTCTCTTCCTGCGAAAAATTCAACGGTCTTATTGACGGAACCGTAACACCCATCCCCTCGAAGGGATTCCAGCACATCAAGTTCCTCCTCAAGACCTTTACCCCCTTGACCGACCTGCTTGCGAAATATATGCGTCCCTCGCCCGAGGATCTTCAGGACAGAACCTTCTTCGAGCAGAGCACCACGCTCATGCTCTACACTATCGCTGTTGCTATATCTCAGATAGCCAACAACGACAAGATCGGTCAGTTCTCGGCATCCCACATAGTTGACGGCGAGATAGGCCTCGGCATAAAGGACGGTCCCGCGGCTACGATCCGCGCAAAGAACGGACGCCTTGTAACCATAAAGAAGCGCTGCGAGAATCCGCGCGCCGATATGGAGTTCGCTTCAATTGATCTTGCAAGAGACCTCTTCGACGGAAAGATAAACGCCGTTGCCTGCATAGGCATGGGTGCTATCACCATGAAGGGCATGATCTCGATGATAGACAATATGAACAGACTGCTCGACAGAGTTGCTCTGTACTTGGCATAAGGGAGGGGAACTTTAATGAGCTTCAAGATTAACGATTACACAAAGAGCAGAGAGATGTTCGAGAGAGCCGAAAAGGTCATTCCTTCCGGCGTCTACGGCCACCTCGGCCCGGCAGAGGGCTGCTTTATCCCCGTCAGCGCGTTCCCGCTTTTCGGCGACAGAGCGCAGGGCTCCTATTTCTGGGATGTTGACGGAAACAAATTCATAGACTATATGTGCGCATACGGCCCGAACGTTCTCGGCTACAACGACCCCGACGTCGACGCGGCCGCCATCGCTCAGGCAAAGGTCTGCAACTGCACCACCTCGCCGTCCTACAAGGCAGTCGAGTTCGCGGAGCTGCTTGTTGACACCGTAAACTGCGCCGATTGGGCATTCTTCGCAAAGAACGGCAACGATGTTACCACCGCCGCCATAATGACCGCAAGAGCCCATACCCACCGCAAGAAGATAATCTTCATCAACGGCTTCTATCACGGTATTTCGCCCTGGACCCAGAAGGTCGACTATCCCGGCGTTATCGAGGAGGACGTTGCAAACAACATCTATATAGACTGGAACGATATCCCCGCGCTCGAGAGAGTTATCGCCGAGAACGAGGGCGAGATAGCTGCGTTTATCTCGACTCCCTATCTCCACGGCAACTTCTTTGACAACCAGCTTCCCGCAGACGGCTACTGGCAGAAGGTTCGTGAGCTCTGCACAAAGAACGGCATCGTCCTTATAGTCGACGACGTCCGCGCAGGCTTCCGTCTTGATATCGCCGGCAGTGACCACTTCTACGGATTCGAGGCAGACCTCATCTGCTTCTGCAAGGCTCTTGCAAACGGCTGGAACGTCTCCGCTCTTTGCGGCAAGGAGTTCCTCAAGAGCTCTATCAGCAGCCTGTCCTATACCGGCAGCTACTGGCTCAGCGCAATCCCGTTCGCAGCGGGTATCGCCTGCATCAACAAGATGAAGAAGCTCAACACTCCCGCCATCTTCCGCGAGAAGGGTCTCAAGGTCGGCGAGGGTCTCAAGGCTGCTGCCGCGAACAACGGCTTCCATCTTGTAGTCTCCGGCGAGCCGTCGCTGTTCTATCTGCGCCTTGCCGATGACGATTCCCTCATGCTTCATCAGGAGTGGATCGCCGAGATGGTCAAGCGCGGCATATTCCTTACGAGCCACCACAACCATTTCATCAATGCGTCCCTGACCGATGAGGATATTGCTCACACCGTTGATGTTGCAGAGGATGCATTCAACACCCTTCGCAAGAATCACCCCGAGCTTGCCTGATTTTTCCCAAAAAAACCTCCGTCCTGTCTTTACAAGACGGGGGTTTCTGTGCTATTATATATGCATATGAGATAAAAATGACTTTGTGCGCGCTTAAAGCTTTGGATATTTTGACGTTCGGAGTGATTTTTGCCGTGCACGGGTCATATACTTCATCCGGCGTTATTTCCCGGGTAAAAGAGAAGCTTTGTGAGTTACGGGGGTACCCGCTTATTCACTCAGACGATAAAAAATGTTTTCTGTAAGGAGGAAATGTAAATGCCATTATCAAAGCAGGAATGGTTAGCGCTCGAAAAGAAGGCTCATGAGCTGCGCAGACTTTGCCTCGACACCACATACTGGGCGGGCAGCGGTCATATCGGCGGCGGCATGAGCGTCATGGATATGCTTACCGTTCTCTACCACAAGTACATGAGACTGGACGTCAAGAACCCCAAGTGGGAGGACAGAGACCGTTTTATCCTCAGTAAGGGTCACGCGGGTATAGCTTACGCTCCCGTGCTCGTCGATTTCGGCTGGAACGATCCCGAGCAGCTCAAGACCTTTAACCACACGAACTCGAAGATGGGCATCCACCTCGACTCGAACAAGGTTATCGGCGTTGACGCTTCCACCGGCTCTCTCGGCCACGGACTTCCGATAGCAGTCGGAACCGCTCTTGCCGCAAGAGTTCTCGGCAAGGATTACAAAACATACTGCATCCTCGGCGATGGCGAGTGCGACGAGGGTTCAAACTGGGAAGCAGCCATGGCGGCCTCCAACTTCAAGGTCACCAATATGATCTCCTTCGTCGACCGCAATAAGTGCATGATCGACGGTGAGACCGAGGATGTCATGAAGCTTGAGCCCTTCGCCGACAAGTGGCGCTCCTTCGGCTTCATCGTCAAGGAAGTCGACGGACACAACATCAAAGAGCTTTGCGACGCTATCGACTTTGCTCTTGAGAACAAGACCGATTCTCCCGTCATGATAATTGCCGACACAATAAAGGGCGCCGGCATCGACTTCATGGAGGGCAACTATCGCTGGCACTACGGCGCAATTGACGAAGAGAAGTACAAGAAAGCTATAGAGAGCCTCGATAAGTACTATGAGGCACGCAAAGCAAGAGCAGAAAAGGAGGGCGAATAATTATGGCAGGCGGAATGACCTATACAGCCGTTGAATCAACCGCTCTTTCTACCGCGGAATATTACGGCAAGACCCTTGTTGAGCTCGGCGCAGAGCACCCCGAAGTTGTCGCGCTGACCGCTGACCTCGGCAAATCAACAAAGATCGGTATGTTCGGTGACGCTTATCCGGACAGATTCTTCAACGTCGGTATCGCAGAGCAGAATATGTTCGGCGTCGCCGCAGGTATGGCAAGAGCAGGCCTCGTGCCGTTCCTTTCGACCTTCTCGGTTTTCGCTTCTCTCAGAAGCGCCGATCAGCTTCACACCGACATCTGCTATCAGAATGTCAACGCTAAGGTTATAGCTACCCATTCGGGTACTTCGTTCGGCCAGGCGGGCTCGACCCATCACGCCATCTGCGACCTCGCAGTTACCCGCGCTATGCCCAACCTCACCGTTATCTGCCCCGCAGACGGTATGGAGACTGTCAACGCAGTCCGTGCGGCATATGAGACTCCCGGCCCGTTCTATATCAGAATCAACAGAGGCTTCGACCGTGTCCTCTATGAGAACACCGATTACGGCTTCGAGCTTGGCAAGGCTGTCACTCTTAAAGAGGGCACCGATATCACCGTTATCGCTTGCGGCTCCTGCGCATTCCAGGCTCTTCAGGCGGCTAACTTCCTTGAGAACTCCGACGGCCTGAAGGTCAGAGTTCTCGATATGCACACCATTAAGCCCATCGACCGCGAGGCTATCCTCAAGGCCGTTATGGACACCCGCCGCATAATCACCGTTGAGGATCACAACGTCATCGGCGGTCTCGGCAGTGCTGTTGCAGAGGTCGTTGTTGAATCCGGTAAGGGCTGCGCATTCAAGCAGCTCGGTATCCAGGATAAGTTTGCTCCCATCGGACTGCATGAGGACATCATGTCCATGCTCGGTATCGACTCGAACGGTATCGTTGAGGCTGTCCGTGAGGTCATGGGCAAGGACTTCGAGCTTGATGACGATTGGGACGACGAGGTGTAACAGCTTCGCCCGTATCCCGATAAGGAAAGGAATGATTATATGGCATCAAGAGATGAGATTTTTACAAATAAACTTTTTCTCAACGCTGTCCTTCCGCTCATCAAGGTAATTGCAAGCGACGTTCCCTCGCTTGCAAAGAAGTTTGAGCACGCGCACGGCGTTATGCAGGTCAGTGCTCTCGATCCCGACAGCCCGGACGGCAAGGTGGCTACCCATTTCGTAGTCAACTGCGGCGAGTGGCTCGTTCACAACGATAAAGTGGACACCGCTCCCCACATCGAGCTTGAGTTCAAGAGCATTGAGGCGATGAACGCATTCTTCAAGGGCAAGATGAGCCTTTCGACTCTGCCCAAGATGAAGGGTATTGCGAAGCATCCCGGCCTGTTCGCCTCGTTCATGGCAGTGCTGCTGAAGATGTCCTCCCTGCTTACCGCAAAGGGCATCCCGGAGGACGAGGACACCAAGGCTCTGCTCGTCAAGTGCTACTTCTACCTGCTTTCGAGCGGTATCAGCCAGCTCAACAAGCTCGGCCATCCCGATGTTCACGATTGGGCGCTCAAGAGCCCCGACCGCGTCTATGCGTGGGCTGTCAACGGCCACGATGAGCTTTCGGCTTATCTGCGCGTAAAGGCGGGCAAATCGAGAGCCGGCAGAGGCGTTTACAAGAGAGCTATGCCTTTCTTCACGCTCCGCTTCGATTCTCTCGACAGCGCACTGGGCATCCTGCTCGGTCTCGACGATATGCTTGACTCCGCTAAGAAGGGCAAGCTTATCATGGAAGGCGCTCCCGAGTTCGGCGGCCAGATCGGCGAGTATATGCTCACCGTCGCCGGATACGTCCAGTAAGAGAAAACATTATGAAAATTCCGCCGTGTCTTCGGATGCGGCGGTATTTTTATGCCCATAACATAATTTCAAGCACAAATATCCGCTTCTCCGTTCAAAGGTGATTAAAAACGAAAACTTTTCAGCGATTTAAACGGAAAAAGCTTGCAAAACGGAGAAAAAAGCTCTATAATTCTAAGCATAGCAGCCGTGTTAATATTCGCATAAGCCAATAAGCTGCCGCGACATACAATGCGGACTTGCACTTTTTTCAAGGAGGAACCGAAAAAATGAAATACGCACTTGTAAACGGCATCATTCTCGACGGTACTCAGGATATGGAGCCTCAGTCCGGCAAGATAATTCTTGTTGATGGCGAGAAAATAGCCGCCATTGTTGACGGGAACGCGGACATCTCCGGATATGAGAAGATAGACCTCGGCGGAAAATATATAATGCCCGGTCTTATCAATATGCATCTCCACCTTCCCTCGAGCGGCAAGCCGAAGAAGAAGGAGTCCGACCCGAAGAAGCTCGTTAAGATAATGACGAGCAACAATCTTTTCCGCAAGATAATCAAGGCCGTCTGCCGCAGCGCGGCTCAGATGCAGCTCAACAGCGGAGTTACGACCATAAGAACCGTCGGCGGAGTTGAGAACGCCGATTCGAGCATCCGCGACGATATAAACGCCGGCAAGACAGTCGGCCCGAGAATCCTCGCCGCAAATATGGCTGTCTCCGTCCCGGACGGACACATGGCGGGCTCACTCGCATATATAGCCGAGAGCCCGGAGCAGGCGAGAGATTTTGTTGCGAAAATCGCCGAGGATAAGCCCGACCTCATAAAGCTAATGATAACCGGCGGCGTGCTTGACGCAAAGGTCAAGGGCGAGCCGGGTGCGCTGAAAATGCCGCCCGAGGTAGTCAAGGCTGCGTGCGACGAGGCGCATAAGCGCGGACTCATAGTAGCTGCCCACGTCGAAAGCCCCGAGGGCGTGCGCGTTGCGCTTGAAAACGGCGTGGACACTATAGAGCACGGCGCGAAGGCGGATGACGAGATAATCTCGCTATTTAAGGAGAAGCACGCGGCGCTCATTACGACGCTCTCTCCCGCGCTTCCCTTTGCGCTGTTTGACCGCTCCGTAAGCCACGTCACCGAGCTTTCGCAGTTCAACGGCAAGGTGGTCTTTGAGGGCATAATCGACTGCTCCGAGAAGTGCCTTGCAAACGGCATTCCCGTCGGCCTCGGAACCGATACCGGCTGCCCGTTCATCACCCACTACGATATGTGGAGAGAGCTTGTCTATTTCCACAAGTACTGCGGCGTGTCGAACAAGTTTGCGCTCTATACCGCTACGAAGAGGAACGCCGAGATAGCGCATATCGATGATATCACCGGCACCGTTGAGCCCGGAAAGTGCGCGGATCTTATCGTTACGGAGAAAAATCCTATCGACGACCTCACCGCTCTTCGTGACGTGAAGATGGTCATGGCGAGAGGAAAGCTCATCCGCGAGCCCAAGGTCAAGAAGTACGAGAACGTTGAGCGCGAGCTCGATAAGTTCCTTTAATAGCAATACCGTTTTTTAATGAGGGGAAAGATGTAAAGTGAATTCTATAATAGTTTCGGCTTTCGGCGCGTTTACCGCGTTGCTGCTGGTGTTCGCCATCTCGGAGATACTGGCAAAGGTGACAAAGGGCTGGGTACCCTCGGTGCTTGTCATCATGATACTTATGCTTGTCGGCTTTTCTACGGGGCTTTTTCCGAAGACGATAATAGACGACGCGGGCGTGTCCGATGCGCTGTTTAAAGTCGCCTGCGGTCTGCTCGTCACCCACCTCGGCACGCTCATAAGCAGAAAAGAGATGGCGGCGCAGTGGAAGACCGTCATAATTTCGCTCATGGGTGTCGCCGCGATAACGATAATATGCCTGACGCTCGGAACCGCACTCTTCGGCTTTGATAATGCAATCGCCGCAGCGCCTCCGCTCGCCGGCGGCGCAATAGCTACCGCGATGATGTCGAGCGCCGCTACGGAAGCGGGCAAGACCTCCGCAGCCCTTGTTGCGATAGTCTGCCTCTCCCTCCAGGGACTTGTCGGCTATCCGCTGACCTCGTTCTGCCTGAAGAAGGAGACGAGGAGGCTCACAAAGCTCTACAGAAACGGCGAATTCAAGGCCGCTACAGCCGCCTCCGAGGAGAAGAAGGACGAGAAAAAGAAGAAGAGAGCCACAAGCACTACCATTATCCTTTTAAAGCTCGCACTTATCACTCTCGCCGCTTACTGGATAGATTATGTGACAAAGGGCTATGTCCCGATGTATGTTGTCTGCCTGCTTCTCGGCTTTGCCGCGCACGAGTTTAAGCTCGTTGAGACGGACGCCCTCCATGAGGCGAGCTCCTACGGCTTTGTTATGACCGTGCTTATGATGGGACTGTTCAAGACTCTCGCAAGCTCCGGCACAGGCGGCATCGCGTCCGTTGTCGGCATATCGGCAGCGCTCGTCGTCTTTGCGACCGTAGCCATGGGACTCATGGCTCTGCTTGCAAGCAAGATTTTCAAGCAGTCGTTCTTCATGTGCTACGCGATAGTCCTCAACGCCTTTTCCGGCTTCCCGATTAATATGCTGATAACCACCGAGGCTATCAACATAAGCACCGAAGAGGGCGACGAGAGAGACAATATTACCGCCGAGATAATGCCCAAAATGCTCGTCGCGGGCTTCGTCTGCGTGACTATAGTCTCCGTTCTGCTCGCGGGAATACTTGTAAGATTCCTGTAATTTAAATTTACCGAAAGCTCCCGAGGCTAAACGGCCTTGGGAGTTTTTTTGCAGTCGATACGCAGTAAAACAGTAAAAATTTAAAGAATAACGATAAATATTTATTGACAATCTTGAATCGCCGTGCTACAATGACCTCACAAACCACGGAGAAGAGGTATGTGAAATGAAAGACGACAAGAAAATAAAAACAGAAAAAATCGTCCTCAACGGGCTTGTGATTGCAGGCATAGCGCTGACGCTGTTTGCGGTTCTCGCTTCGCCGTTTATAATCGTCGCGATAATAAAAGCGGGCGAATTTTCGGCTCTGCCGCCCTATACTTGGATTCTGACCACCGCGTCGGTTTATGCCTGCGCCGTACCGTATCTGGCGGCGCTCATTGAGCTGAAGCTCATCTGCTCGCGCATTTTCACCGACAAGGCGTTTTCAATGGGAACGGCGAAAAAATTCCGCAATATCGGAATATGCGCCTTCGCGGAGCTGCTGATATTTTCAGTCGACCAGGCGGTGCTCTGCTCGATGCTCGGCATCTATGAGCTTATGGGGTTTTATTATCTGCCTGTTTTCGTGTTCGTTTTCGTCTGCATCGTTGCGGGAGTCCTCACGTTTGCGATGAGCGGCGTGTTCAAGCGCGCGGCGGATATAAAAGAAGAAAACGACGGGATATTTTAACGGGGTGACGGCATGATAGTTATAAATTTGGATGTTATGATGGCAAAAAGAAAAATGTCGCTCACCGAGCTTGCCGACAGATTGGGCATGACGATGGCGAATGTTTCGAATTTCAAGAATCACAAGGCAAAGGCTTTTCGCTTCTCGACTCTCGATGCCCTCTGCGAGATTCTCGACTGCCAGCCGGGCGACCTGCTCGAATATGTATCGGGGGAGAGTGAAAAAGAATGAAAAAGCTTAAAATGATTTCTCTGATATCGGCGGCGTTTCTGCTCGCGTTGTCGCTTTCCGCCTGCGTTTTCAAAAGCGGAGATCCCGTCATAGCCTCGCTCGGCAAGGCGATGTCGGTGCAGCGCTGCAGCTGCGCGGGCTTCGGGGATTCGACGGACTTCGGGATATACACATTCCCCGGCGCGAAGCCCGAGAAGAGCGAGTATTTCAAGCCCGTGACCGACGAGAGCAAAGCCGAGCTGCTCGGATATATAGATAAGTTTGAGCAGGTTATAGACTCTCTGCGCGACGGCGACGAGGGTGCCGACCTTGTGAACAATTACCGTTTTTCGCGCGACTATATCGATGAGAGCGACTATCTCTATATTTACGACCGCGAAGGCAAGCCGATAGGCGACGGAGCCTATTCAAAATACGATTATTACAACGTCTACTTCTTTGATTCGCAGACGACGACCCTGTATTATTTCCACAGTAATATATAAGAGGAAAAATAATTGCAGCTTTCAAGGCGCTTTCTGCATTTTCACGGTTGAAAAATATTTGAGAATGCATTAAAATAGAGATAGAATCTATGAGGAGGGCGGACTATGGAAAGCTTCAGACATATGCCTCTTGAAAACATACAGAACTGCCGCGACCTCGGCGGATATCCGATAAAGGGCGGCGGCTTCACGAAATACGGCAGACTTCTGCGCTGCGGCAGACCGCGCGCCTCAACGCCGAACGACATGGAGTTCTTCCGCGACTATGGGATAAAGAACGTATTCGACCTGCGCGGCGATTCCGAGGCGATAACCATGCCGTCGGAGTTTGAAAATCAGCCCGGAATCAACTACTATCATTTCTCTCTGCTCGAAATAAACCCCGCATCGCCGCATATGGAGCTGACTATGCCCGAGATATATGTGACAAGCCTGAGCGAGTGCAAGGGCAACTATGCGCGCCTCTTTTCCGAGCTGTCGCGCGTCGACGCGCCGTCGATGTTCCACTGCTTCCTCGGCAAGGACAGAACAGGCATAACCGCCGCGCTGATACTGCACCTGACGGGCGTATACTTCGAGGATATCGTTGCGGATTACCGCCTGTCCTCGAGCTATCTCGAGCCGTTTTACCGCAGGGAGATAGAGAAGAAAACGGGGCTCGTCTGGGAGAGCGATATGTCGCATCTCGGCGCCCCGGCGGAGAATATAACCGCCGTGTTCGAGTATCTTTTCCGCCGCTACGGTTCGGTCGAGGACTATTTCGTCTCCGCAGGACTCACAGCCGACGAGATAGACGCGGTAGGCAGAATACTGAAATAAATTTATTCTTATGACTAACAAAAACCCTCCGTTCGGCAGTGCCGTCGGAGGGTTGATGTGTTCTTATGTTGATTACAGCGATGCGAGGAAGGTGTCGGTGTCGGTAATCTCGGCATCGTAGGTGCCCTTGAGATAGCTCAGACCGTACTCATAGTCCTCTGCGGTGAAGGAATTGGTTGCGTCCTTAATGGCAACAACGTCATAGCCGAGCTGATATGCGTCGGCGGCGGTGTGGCGCACGCACATATGAGTGTGCAGACCGGTCAGAACAACGGTGTTGACGCCGAGCTCTCTGAGGAGAAGGTCAAGGTCGGTGTGGAAGAAACCGCTGTAGCGTCTCTTGGGAACAATGTAGTCGCTCTCGCAAACTTCGAGCTCGGGGATAACCTTTGCTCCCTCGGTGCCCGCTATTGCGTGGTCGCCCCAGAACTTGAGCTCGTGGTCAATGCCCTTGAGGTGAGCGTCGTTGCAGAAAATGACGGGGATGTTCTTCTCTCTTGCACCCTTGACGAGCTCTGCGGTCTTGGGGACTATCGCAAGACCTCTGTCGCACTTGAGCGCGCCGGTTACGAAATCATTGAGCATATCAACGACGAGAATCGCATACTTCTTTTCCATGATATTTTACAGCTCCTTATATTTATTGATTAAATTATACCGATTAAAAATGCGGGTGTCAATGGCTGGAAGTACAAATAAACTCCGCTTTTTATGTCGGCGTTTGTAGGATATAATCTATAAAGAGTAAATCTGCGCGAATTTTTCAAAAAACATGAAGATTGCTTTCAAACGGACGGCATATAAACAAGCTCACCGACGGCAATTGTTTAAAAATTCCGAAAAAACAGCTTTGCCTATTGACAAGGTAGGCGACGTGTGCTATATTTTATTTAACATACCGCCAAGGTAGGCGTATGAAAGGAGAGACCTATTATGAAAAAGACCGCCGTGAATCGAATGAATTGCCGCAATTGTGTCTGTTGTCGGCGCGTGTGTTTTTTCTATACGTCCTCCGAGTGCGGATTTTGAACCGTCCGAAAACGGCTTTTCTCGGGGACGCTCATTGAGTTTTCCCGATTTTTTATTTTTGTTGAATTAGAATTTATTTCAAAAAGGAGTAATTTATTATGTCAAAGATTTATACATCGGCAGAGCGGCTTATAGGAAAGACCCCTCTTCTCGAGTTGACTCATATTGAAAAGGAATACGGGCTCAAGGCCAAGGTGCTCGCAAAGCTCGAATATTTTAATCCCGCGGGCTCCGTCAAGGACAGAATAGCCAAAAAGATGCTTGACGACGCGGAGGCGGCGGGCAAGCTCACCCCCGAGACCGTTATTATCGAGCCGACCTCCGGCAACACCGGAATAGGGCTTGCGTCAGTCGCCGCCGCGCGCGGCTACCGCATAATTATAGTTATGCCCGAGACCATGTCCGTCGAGCGCCGCCAGCTGATGAAGGCATACGGCGCCGAGCTTGTGCTCACCGACGGCACAAAGGGTATGAAGGGCGCGATAGAGAAGGCCGACGAGCTTGCAAAAGAGATACCGAACAGCTTTATTCCCGGTCAGTTCGTCAATCCCTCAAATCCCAAGGCTCACTATGAGACAACTGGCCCCGAAATTTTTGAGGATACCGACGGCGAGGTCGATATCTTCGTCGCGGGCGTGGGCACGGGCGGCACCGTTACGGGCGTCGGCGAATACCTGAAAGAGAAGAAGCCGAGCGTAAAAATAGTCGCGGTCGAGCCGGAGAGCTCGCCCGTGCTTTCCAAGGGCGTGGCGGGCGCGCATAAGATACAGGGTATCGGCGCGGGCTTTGTTCCCGAGGTACTCGACACGAAGGTATACGATGAAATAATCCCCGTGAGCAACGAGGCAGCGTTCGAGACGGGCAGGCTCATAGGCAGGAGCGAGGGAGTGCTTGTCGGCATATCCTCGGGAGCCGCTGCCTATGCCGCCGTTGAGCTTGCAAAGCGCCCGGAGAACGCGGGCAAGACGATAGTTGTGATCCTGCCTGATACGGGCGACCGCTACCTGTCAACTCCGCTTTTCGGAGACTGATAAATAAAGTTTCCCGTCCCGCAGCACCCGAGACGCTGCAAGAATTGTAGTTTTCAGATGCTGCGGGGTATCGGCTCCGGCTGCTTTGTCGGGGCTTACGGGCTTTTTGAAAGGAATAATATGACCTTTACTCCCGATAACCCGCGCCGCAAGGCACTCGTCGCAATGAGCGGAGGAGTGGACTTGTCCGTTGCCGCCTATCTCGCGGCGGAGAGCGGACTTGACTGCATCGGCGTAACGATGAAGCTCTTCGATAACGAGGACGCGGGGATAAGCCGCGAATTAGACGCGAAAAACTTCAATTTTATCGCCTTTGACGACCCGCCCGCGGTGTTTCGCGCGAGCGCGCGGGTCAGATACAGGCAGCCGGAGCAGCCCGCAACGGTGAGAGTCACGGGCGAAAACACGGTGCATATAATTTTTGACGAGCCGCAGAGAGCCGTAACAAAAGGTCAGGCTGTTGTTGTCTATGACGGAGATACGGTTATCGGCGGCGGAGAGATCTGCTGAGCGCAAAACGGAGGAATTTTTATGATGATATCAACGCGGGGACGCTATGCCCTGAGGGTGCTCGTAGACCTTGCGGAGCACGGCGGCGGCCTTGTGCCGATGAAGGATGTGGCGGCGCGCCAGGGCATCTCGAAAAAATATATGGAGCAGATAATGGCGCTGCTCGTCAGGGACGGCTACGTTGAGGGCGTCCACGGCAAGGGCGGCGGCTACAGGCTCGGCAGACCGCCGGAGCAGTGCGTTGTCGGCGATATCCTGCGCCTTACGGAGGGCAGCCTCGCGCCGGTGGCGTGTCTCTCCTGCGATGAGCCGTGCGAGCGCGCGTACAGCTGCCGCACCGTCGGCATGTGGCGCAGATTCGAAGAGATAACGAACGAGTACTTCGACGGCATAACCGTAAAAGACCTGATGAAAACAGAATAACGGCAGCCGCGTCCCGAATGGGCGCGGCTCTTTGCATTGCATATGAAAAAGGCTCCCGCCCGTTTGGGTAAGAGCCTTTGTGTGTTTTTTAATCGCCGTTACGGTAATTTTTTAGCCAAGCTTAACGGTGTAGTCAACAATACCGGTAAGGGTATCAACGCTTGCGGGGATACCGATAACCTTAACGCCGAGATTCTTAACATCGACATTGACCTTGTAGTGCCAGGTGCCGCTGATGATCTTGCCGGTGGCGTTGTCGATCTTGACATCTCTGACATAAGCGTCGTTGTAGGTGAGCTTTATGTTCTCCATGCCGGAAGTGATGGAAACGCCGGGAAGCTCATCGAGAGCGTTCTGAACGTTGCCGAGAGTACCGATCGAACGGCCGACGGGACCCTTCGAGCTGCTCTCCTTCGGGCCGTCAGTCTGAGGATTGACGTTGAAGGAAACGATGGTGTACTTGCCGTCTGCGGAGATAGCCGCCTTAGCGTTCTTGACATCGGTCGGAAGAACGTCACCGTGGTCGCCCGCGGGGATCCAAGTGGTCTCGGTCGAGTTCTTCTCAAGAGCCTTCTTAGCGATGCCCTCGAAGGAACCGATGATCTTACCGAGTCCGCCGGTGCCCTCAAGCTTCTCAAGCTTCATGGTCTGCTTGCCCTTGGGGGGATTCTTTACGGAAGCCTTAACAGCCTTGTTGTAGAAATCAACGACTGCTTTAGCGTCGGTGGAGTTAAGACCCTTCTGGTTGCCGGTCTGAGAGCCGCCCTGAGAACCGCTCTGAGAGGGAGTCTCGACAGGCTTGCCGGAAGCGTCGGTGGAAACTTCGGCAGCGTCGGTGCTTACGTCTGTGCTGTCTGCCTCGGAAGCGTCTGCGGGAACGGATTCGTTGTTATCGTTGGTAACTGCGTCGCCGCTTACGCCGGGGGCTGTGGTGTCCTTGCCGTCATCCTTGGGTTTGCAAGCCGCAAAAGCAAAGACCATGGCGAGAACCATAATGATTGCGAGAATTCTCTTCATTTGTTTGTGCTCCTTTTAACTTTTTATTGGTTTTTTGTGAATAGAACGTTTCACAGTATGTTCAGTGTACCCTAAAATAACCAAAAAGTCAAGCAAAACAGATATACAAATTATAACATTTCGGTAACAAAAGGCTTGCAGCCTCTTGACTTTGGACTGCAAACACATATAAAATGTATGCGAGAGAATAAAAAATATGATGAGGCGACAGAGAGGAGCGAGATAAAATATGCTCGAGAGAAGCGAATGGATAAAAAGCTGTGAAAAGAATCTGCGCGGAGGCACGGTGTTTTTGAAGGAATTCCGATGCGATAAGCCCGTCCGAAAAGCCGTGCTTGAAATCACCGCGCTCGGAGTGTACGAGGCAAAGCTAAACGGCGGCAGGGTGGGCGACTTCATCCTCGCGCCGGGCTGGACCTCCTACGCTCACAGGCTTCAGGTGCAGAGCTATGATGTGACGGCTTTGATAAAAGCCGAAAACTCGCTCGAGGTGACTGTCGGGCAGGGCTGGCGTGCTGTCTCGAACAGGCGCGGGAGCAGCGACTTTTTGGGCTACCGCGACACAGCGCTCATAGCCGGGCTGACTGTTTTCTATGCGGACGGCAGCGAGGAGAGCATAGTCACCGACGGCTCATGGACTGCCCGCGAGAGCAAGCTCAGATATACACATATATATAACGGCGATATATATGACGCGACTTTTAAGGCGGGAAAAGCGCGGCACTGCATCTGCGTCGACCTCGAAAGGGATTTTCTTATTCCGCAGGAGGGCGAGAAAATTACCGAGCACGAGCGCATATCCGCCATGCAGATAACGGAAACTCCGGCGGGCGAGACGGTCATTGATTTCGGTCAGAATATAACGGGCTATGTCGAGTTTAAAATAAAGGGTGTCCCCGGCGCACAGGCGACTGTCTCTCACGGTGAGACACTCGACCGCGACGGCAATTTTTATAACGCCAACTACCGCTCTGCCCGCGCACAGATAAAATTCACCTGCGACGGCGAGGAACACACATATAAAAGCGCGCTGACCTTCTTCGGTTTTCGCTATATCCGCCTTGAGAACTGGCCGGATGAGATAAAAAAAGAGAATTTCACGGCGGTAGTTGTACACTCGGATATCCGCCGCACGGGGTACTTCGAGTGCTCGGATGAGGCGGTGAACCGACTTTTCAAGAATATAATATGGGGTCAAAAGGGCAACTTCCTCGATGTCCCGACCGACTGCCCGCAGAGAGACGAGCGCCTCGGCTGGACGGGCGACGCGCAGGTGTTTGTCCGCACGGCGAGCCTCAATTTCGACGTTGAGCGCTTCTTTAAAAAGTGGCTTCGCGATCTCACCGCCGACCAGGGGCGCGACGGCTGCGTGCCCCATGTTATACCGAATATATTCGACGACATGGGCGGCTCAAGCGCGTGGAGCGACGCGGCGGTCATCTGCCCGTGGGAGATATACAGAACCTACGCCGACAAGGCAGTACTCGAGGAGCAGTTCGACTCCATGAAGGCGTGGATAGACTGGATGCGCGAGCGCAGCGAAAACGGCAGGCGCTCCGGCGGCTCCCACTTCGGCGACTGGCTCGGGCTCGACTCCCCGGAGGGCAGCTACAAGGGCGCGACTTCCGAGGATCTCATCGCCACGGCGTATTACAAATATTCGACCGAATTATTTATAAAGGCGGCTCATGCGCTCGGCAGGGATGTCGCGGAATATGAGAATATCCCGGCGGAGGCGGCAAAGGCGTTCAGGCGGGAATATATGGAGAACGGCAGGGTGAAAAACGCCACGCAGACCGCCTGTGTGCTCGCGCTGTATTTTGATATCACCGACGACAGGGCGGCGACCGCCGGGCAGCTCAATGAGCTGATAGAGCGGGCGGGACACCTTGAGACGGGCTTTGTCGGCACGCCGTATCTGCTCCATGCGCTCAGCGAAAACGGCTATAAAAAAACGGCGTACGATCTTCTGCTGCGGCGCGAATATCCCTCGTGGCTCTATCCGATATCCAAGGGCGCAACGACCGTCTGGGAGCACTGGGACGGCATAAAGCCCGACGGCACGATGTGGAGCGCCGACATGAACTCGTTCAACCACTATGCCTACGGTGCCGTTGCCGATTGGATGTACGGCGCGGCGGCGGGCATAAACGCCGACCCCGAGCGTCCCGGCTTCGAGCATATAATTTTCCGCCCCGTGACGGACGAGCGTCTAAACTTTGTCAGAGCCTCGATAGACACCCGCCGCGGCACGGTAAAGAGCGAGTGGAGGCGTGAAAACGGCGGAATAAGATATATTTTCACCGTCCCCGAGGGCAGCACCGCTTCTGTTATAATAGGCGAAGAAACCCATGATGTCGGAGCGGGAGTGCACGAAATTTTTGAATGACAACCTACTGCCCCGTCGGAGCTTTCGGCGGAGCGGGAAATAAAATTCAGAAAAATTTAAAAATCTTATCCGACTTTGCAAAAAATCTGTTGACAAATCGCTTGCGATATAATATAATAATCAAGCCTTGTCGAATGACGGGGCTCACATTATGGCGGCATAGCTCAGTTGGCTAGAGCATTCGGTTCATACCCGGAGTGTCGTTGGTTCGAATCCAACTGCCGCTACCAATTTTGGCCCGGTGGTCAAGAGGTTAAGACACCGCCCTTTCACGGCGGTAACACGAGTTCGATTCTCGTCCGGGTCACCAGAGCCACCAAACAGATGTCGCAATCGGCAGATCAGAATTCGTTTGATCTGGATTCTGACATCTTTATTTTTTAGGACGCGTAGCTCAGCTGGTTAGAGCGCTTGCTTCACACGCAAGAGGTCCACGGTTCGAGTCCGTGCGTGTCCACCATGAAAAAAGCACTTGCATTTGCAAGTGCTTTTTTCAACGAAATAAATCCCTTTCGGGATTTGTGAAATGCCCTGCGGGCGTGAAATACGCCTGCGGCGTGTGAAATCGCTGCGGCGGTGAGGATTTATTTCATTTCACTTGATGCGAAGCATCAATTTTCACAATTCACGCAGTGAATTATTTCACGTCGAGCACGGCGAGACATTTCACTTTACGAAAGCCCGCTTCGGAGATTACGCTGCGGCGGTGAGGACTTTGCCGAGTTTCAAACCGAGTGCCTGCAAATGCGGGCGCTCGGTTCGTTTAGTTCGATATCACATACACTTGAAAATATACGCATATCGGTATATTATATAAACAGTTTATACGCGCTTTCAGACGGAAAGGGGATACTGTTGCTATGATAAAACTTACGCTTGATACGACTTTGCAAAAACTGAATATCAGCCGATACGAGCTTGCCAAGCGGACGGGAATACAGTATCAGATAATTGATAACTATTATAAGAACCGCGTCAAACGGTACGACAGCGATGTGCTCGACAGAATATGCACGGCGCTCGGATGCGGAATAGAGGACATAATAGAATACAGCAAATAAAAACTCGGAGCCGATATTTTCGACTCCGAGCTTCTTTATCTCATCTCTTCGATATGATAGATATATTCGAGCGAGCTTAACGCCTCGATTATCTCTTTGTGTGTCTTGTATTTTTTCAGCTCCGCGCTGCTTATCGTTATCGTTATCGTGTAGACGCTCAGTCCCGAGCCGACGTAAGCGAGGTTCGATTCTATGTCGTCTATCCTCAGCCCGAGGCGGCGTATGACCGAGACGAAGTCCTGAAGATATTCGCTGCTCTTGAGCTCGAGGTGTATTTCGAAGTGGTTCGAGCGGTTCTTGAGGTAAGTCTCGAGCGACGGGAAGCCGGCGAGAATGCAGACCAAGAAGAGATAGACTATGACGGTCACCGTGTAGAGTCCCGCGCCGATTATCAGCCCGAGTATTCCGCATGACCAGAGTCCCGCCGAGGTGGTCAGTCCCTTTATCTGATTGCGGGAGCTGAACAGTATCGAGTTGCCGCTGACCATGGCGGCGCCGATTATCGTTGCCCCCGAGAGGACGGGTACGCTCAGCGCGTAGTTCGTCGCAAGATATATGTCGAGTATCATCGAGACGGTCGAGGCAAAGGAGATGAGCACGAACGTGCGCAGTCCCGCGGAGTGACGCTTGCTCGAGCGTTCGCAGCCTATGACCGACGCGAACAGCACCGCCACGGCTATCCTTAATACTATCGAATATGTGTTGAGCCCCATTGACCATTCGCCGAGCAGACGCCCGATAGGGTCGGTGAGCGCTAATGCTGCAACTGAGTTCATCTTCTTCTCCTCCTGTTTTTTCTGCTTTTGTCCATGCTCATGCCCGCAAGCAGGTACTGCTCCTGCTCGTCTGCGGCCTCGGAGAACGCCTGCTCCTCCTCGTAGAAGGGGTTGTCGTGCTTCGGCAGATCCTTCTGTATCGCCTGTATGCGTTCTATGAGCAGCTCAACCTTGCTCTTTTGATGTCCGTCCTCCGCTATCTCGACTATATCCTCGAGCTTGTTGGAATAGGACTTCGAGAGATAGAGCGAGAGCTTCGCGCAGGCGGGACCGATGAGCTCATAGAGCACGCTCGACGCGAGAATTATCGTTTCGAGCGCACTGCCCGATTCGCCGCCGAGCGTTCGCGCACCCATAGCGGCAAGACCTATCGCAACGCCCGCCTGCGGGATAAGCGCAAGGCCGAGGTAGTTGCGGACGAGACGGTCTTTCTTTGTTATGAGGCAGCCGAGGAACGCGCCCGCGTATTTGCCGACTATTCTCATGAAGAAATAGCATATGCCGACGACGATGAGCGGCACGCGGCCTATGGACGTGGAGCTGTCAAAGAGCGCGCTGAGGTCGAAATTAAGTCCCGAACGCACGAAGAACAGCAGGAGTATCGGCGGGCTGAAATAATTGAGCTGCTTGAATAAGCGCTCGTCGTCCGAGAGGTTGATATAGACGGTACCCATCGCCATGCAGCCGAGAAGCGGCGAGACGTCGAGCAGGGTGCATATTCCGCAGAACGCAAACAGCAGCGCAATTGAAACTATCAGCCTGTTGTCTGTCGAGCGCTTCTGGAGCAGAATCTTCAGTATAACTCCGAACAGGCAGCCTATTATGAGGACGAGAATGTTCATCCCTATTGGCTTCAGCACGCTTCCCGCGCTGAAATGTCCCGAGGCGTTTGCGAGAGCCACGGATATAGCGGCGCTGTATGCGACGAGTCCGACAACGTCATCGAGCGCGACGACCTGGAGCAGGGTGTCAACAAAGTCGCCCTTCGCGTGGGTCTGGCGGATGGTCATGACCGTCGAAGCGGGCGCAGTTGCCGAGGCGAGCGCACCGAGCACGAGCGAGAAGTTGATATCGAGCCCGAGAATAAAGAACGACACGATGAAAACGATGACCGACGCGAGGCACGCCTCGAGCACGGTTATCACAACGACCTTTGCGCCGTTCTTTTTGAGCGTTGAGAAGCGGAAAAATTCACCTGTGCTGAATGCTATAAACGCGAGGGCGATGTCGTTTAAAAAATCCATGCCTTCAACTATATTCTCCGGCACGAGGTTGAGCACATACGGGCCGAGCAGAACGCCCGACAGTATGTACGCCGTGACGTTCGGCAGCCGCAGCCGCTTCGTGATGCGCGTCATCGCAAAGCCCGTTATCAGCATCAGCGCTATCGAGATAATGATGCCCGCAACGGGTGATGTGATGTTGAATGCCTTGTAGAACGAGTTTATCATTTTGCCCTATCCCTCTTTTCCCTCAAGAAAGTAAAAAAAGCAACGCCGGGAGAAGCTTTTCTGTCCGGCGACCGATGTTCCTTTAAGAAATTGTTTTTAATACCCCTTGTGATTTACTATATTATATGATATACTCAACCTGTAATAAAATCAAATTATTTTATTTTTGATTTTCAAAAACTTTTTTTATGGTGAGACTATGTTGGACAATAAAACCGAAACTTTGATAGCCGTTGCGGAACAGAAAAATTTTACAAAGGCGGCCGAGGTGCTCTCTTTGACCCAGCCGGCAGTCAGCCATCAGATAAGCCAGCTTGAGCATTCCCTCGGCGCAAAGCTGTTCAACCGCAGAAAGGGCGAGCTGACATTGACGCAGGAAGGGGAGATTGCGGTCAGATACGCCCGTATGCTGACCTCGATGGATCAGAAGATGCAGATGGAGATAGCGGACTCCAAGCGCAACATAAAGAAGCTGCGCATAGGCCTGACGCACACCTCCGAGAGCTCCTTTGCAACCGAGGTTCTGGCCCGTTATGCCAACGAATATCCAAACGTAAGCATTACGGTTTTTACAGATACTATAAAAAATCTTTATGATATGCTCGACAATTTTGAGATAGATATCGCAATAACGGACGGAAAAGTGTCGAATCCGTCGCTGAATTCCGTCATGATAGATACGGACTACCTTGTCTGTATAATGTCCAACAACAATCCGCTCGCCAAGCACTCGATAATAACCTTAAACGAGCTGCATCGCGAGAGATTGATACTTCGCCTGCCGACCTCCGCTACGCGAATGCTGTTTGAGGCGACGCTCGAGAGCCGCAACGAGTCAATAGACGACTTCAACGTAATCCTCGAGGTCGATAACGTCACGACAATAAAAGACCTTGTGCAAAAGGATTTCGGCGTGTCAATACTCGCAAAGAGCGTGTGCATTAAGGAAATGCGCAAAAAGAAGCTGACGATAGTCCCGATAGAAAATCTCAGCATGGCGCGCGCGACGAATATCGTCTATCATAAGAACTTCGCCCATACAGAGGTGCTCCAGGACATAACCCAGCTCTATCATGACACGAAAAAGCACTATCTTGTGTGAGCCGCCGCAATAAATTAAAAACGCCGCCGACAAGCTTTTATGCTGTGCCGACGGCGTTCATTATTTATTTTACGCTATGACCGTGCGCGCTTCCTTTTCCGAGGGGACAATGCCTATATAGCTCTTGCCGGGGTTGAGCTTTAATTCGCTGCCGTCGGACGAGTAGAGCTTGAGCATATCATGGGGGCCGCCCTTTTTCCAGGTGATGTTCTCATATGCGCCGTTCGAGAGATAAACGCCGCTGCCGCCCGTCAAATCCATGTCAACGCAGCCGGAGGAGTCGCCCATGAGCAAGACGGGGCAGTAGAGTATAATGACGTTCCTGACCGCCATCTGCTTGCCGTCCGCGTCGGTCATCGGCGCGCCGTTAATGTTGTTGAGATAGAGCCCGTCCTGCGCCGAATAGGTGAAGGAGTGGTTACAGTAGCTTGAAAAAACTATATCTATATTCGAGCACGTGCCGCCGGAAGGGGTGCGCGGAGAGCTTTCGGAGACAAATGCAAAGGGCTTTTGATAGCCGGACTCTATGTCGCGGCGGATATCGAGCTTGGTAAGTCCCTTGTCTATCGCTTCGCGGGTGGTGTATCCGCGGTGCTCAATGGCCACATTCGTGCGCTCCTTGTCGCGGAAGAAATATCTGCCCATATACGAGCGCCCGTCGAGATCGTCAACGCCGCGGTCGCTTATTGCCGAATAGGCGTATTTGCTGCCGCCCCAGTGGACGAATATCGCGTCAAGCCCCTCGGCTATTTCGACAAAGTCGTGCCTTGCGCTTCGGAGCGAACCCACCTTGTCCGGGATTTTATTTATATCGGAATAGAGCCAGAGCATTCTCGTTATGCCCGCCTCGGTGACGCCCTCGACAACAATGTCGGGCGTGCACAGTCCCCACTGAGGACGCGCGGGTTTCGAGTTGTTGATAACTACCGCTATCGGGCGCTTGCCCTGCGCCTTGAAGCCGGAGAGACCGGTCAGCGGGTCGATGTCCGCCGCTTCGAGTGGCTGCGATGAGGCTTCGCCGCTTGTGCTGTCCGTGCTCGGATTTTTTTTGCCGCCGCTGCATTTGACGGCTATCAAAACTATCATCACAACGAGCAAAAGTGCCGCCGCGATGAGAATATAGAGCCTCGAATTGTTCTTTTTCTTGTTTTTTTGCTGAGATGACATTTTTAAGTACCTCGTTCTCTGTTTAATTTTTTCCGCTGCTTCAATTATACATTTCGGAGCCGTTTTTTTCAACAGTAATCTCAGGATTTTATTGACATATCTTTTTGCTATGCTATATAATGATAGAAAGCTGACTTTTAGGCTTTAGCGTGGCAGACTGTCAAAACGGCACTGCACGCAGGAAAGGGAGGTAAAACAGATGGCAAGAGTATTCAATTTTTCAGCAGGCCCCTCAATGCTGCCCGAGAGCGTTCTCAGCCGTGCGGCGGCGGAGATCATGGACTATCACGGCAGCGGCCAGTCCGTTATGGAGATGTCGCACCGCTCGAAGGTGTTCGAGGGAATAATGAACGAGGCACAGAGTCTGTTCAGAAAGGTGCTTTCGGTACCCGACAACTATGACATACTGTTCCTCCAGGGAGGCGCGTCGACTCAGTTTTCCGCCATTCCGCTCAATCTCCTGAACGGCAGCGGAAAGGCCGACTATATGCTCACCGGTCAGTTCTCGACCAAGGCGTATAAAGAGGCCTGCAAATACGGCGACATCAGAGTGGCTGCGTCCTCAAAAGATAAGACCTTTTCGTATATTCCGAAGGTCACCCGCGAGGATTTTGACCCCGAGGCGGACTATGCCTATATCTGCTTCAATAACACTATCTACGGCACGAAGTTCCCGTATATCCCCGACACGGGCGATGTGCCGCTCGTGGCGGACGTCTCGTCCTGCTTCCTCTCCGAGCCGCTCGATGTCTCGAAGTTCGGAATAGTCTACGGCGGCGCGCAGAAGAATGTCGCCCCCGCGGGACTGACCATAGTTATAGTCCGCAAGGATCTTATTGGCAATGCGCGCGATATCACACCCGCCATGCTCGACTACAAGAATATGGCGGACAGCGGCTCGATGTATAACACCCCGCCCTGCTGGTCGATATATATGTGCAAGCTCATGCTCGAGTGGATAGAAAAGCTCGGCGGACTTGAGGAGATGAAGAAGAGAAACGAAGCGAAGGCGAAGATACTCTATGACTTCATCGATTCGAGCAAGCTGTTTTCAAACCCCGTAAGACCCTGCGACCGCTCGATGATGAATGTAACCTTCGTCACCGGGAGTGACGAGCTCAATGCGAAGTTTGTCGCCGAGGCCGCCGAGGCGGGCTTTGTCAACCTCAAGGGTCACCGCTCGGTAGGCGGAATGCGCGCGTCGATCTATAACGCCATGCCGATAGAAGGAGTCGAGCAGCTCGTAGACTTCATGAAGGAGTTTGAAAAGAACAACTGAGGGGGAGAAGCCATGACTGAAATATTAACGCTTAATAAGATAGCAAAGTGCGGGACAGACCGCTTTGACCCCGCAAAATACAGCTGCACGGACAGCGCAAATGACCCGGCGGCCATAATGGTGCGCTCGGCGTCGATGCACGAGATGCAGTTCTCCGAGGGACTTCTCGCAATAGCCCGAGCGGGTGCGGGAGTCAACAATATCCCTATCGACATGTGCTCGGAGCAGGGCATAGCGGTGTTCAACACGCCCGGAGCCAACGCCAACGCGGTCAAAGAGCTCGTTATTTGCGCGGCGCTTCTTTCTTCGCGTAAAATAACCGACGCCATAGATTGGTGCAAGACCCTCAAGGGCGAGGGTGAAAATGTCGGCAAGCTCGTTGAAAAGGGCAAAAGCTCTTTCGCGGGTCCCGAGATAATGGGCAAGACCATGGGCATTGTCGGCATGGGCGCTATAGGCAAGCTCGTCGCAGAAGCGGCGCGCGACCTCGGCATGAGAGTCGTCTGCTTTGACAGAAAGGGCGAGAGCGAAATCAGAGGTGTTGAGGCGGTCGGAGATATTGACGCGGTTTTCTCAGCGTCGGATTACCTTTCTCTGCATATCCCGTGCAACGACTACACGAGAAATATAATAAATTCGGAGTCGATAGGCAAGATGAAGGACGGCGTGCGCATTCTCAACTTTGCGCGCGGCGAGCTTGTGAACTCCGACGATATTCTTGCTGCTCTTGCTTGCGGCAAGGTCGCTGCCTATGCCACCGATTTCCCGACCGACGAACAGCTCGGAGTGCCCGGGGTCATAGCAATCCCGCATCTCGGCGCGTCCACGCCCGAGAGCGAGGACAACTGCGCCGTCATGGCAGCCGATGAGCTCATAGGCTACATCGAGCGCGGCGAAGTGAAGAATTCCGTCAACCTCCCCGCCCTTATCCCGCCCGCGGAGTTTGAAAAGCGCGTGTGCGTCATTTACAGAGACGGCGAGGGTGTGCGCGAGGGCATTGTCGCGGCGCTCGGCGGAAATATCGTGTCGCTTTGCAGCGCGGCAAAAAAAGGAATCGGCTATCTTGTCTGCGATACGCCCGACCCCGACGCGGAAAAGATAAGCGCGGCGAATGGCGTAATAAGAGTCAGAGTGATATAACAAAAGTGACTGACGCATTTGGCGAAGCCCAAAAAGAACGCTTATTTGAGAATAATGTAAAGAGAAAAATCCGTCGAATACACTTCGACGGATTTTTTAATTCTGTTCAAAAAGCTCATTGTAGCTGACGGAAAGAATTTCTTTGAGCAACCTTATCTCGTCCGGATAAACATGCCGCTGCCCGACCTCAATTTTCGCAAGCGCGCTGCGGGTAATATCGCAGCCGCCAAGTTGAAGTTTAGCTGCTACCTGTTCCTGTGTCATGCCGCGGGCTTCACGTGCCCTTCTTATATTGCCGCCAAACAGCTTCTCGTATTCAGGATTCATTACACCACTCCATATATCCCTTTTGGCGAAAATATTTTCAAATCTATTGACATCATTCTAACAGCGTGATATATTTATTTTGCACCTATATAAGTGCAAAACTCAGAAAGGAGGATTCATTCTGCGGCAATAAAAATTTGGCGGCAGTCAATAGTTTCAGGTCAGAAAAAATGCATAAATTCAAGGGCTTTGAAGGAGGTCAAACCATGTCTGAAAATTCTACCAATGTAAATGTTACCATTAACAATTCCGCCCCTGTTTCCCAGCTCAGAACAAACAGAGGCCTCGCAAAATTTATAGTTCTGTCAACATTGACCCTCGGCATTTACGCGCTTGTCGTTTTTGCCCACATCTCGGAAGAAACCAATATTGTATGCAGCCGCTATGACGGTCAGAAGACCATGAACTATTGGCTGCTCGTTTTCCTTGTCGGTCCGCTTACCCTCGGCATAGGTTATCTCGTCTGGCATCACAAGCTCTGCGCGAGAATAGGCAGCGAGCTCACTCGCCGCAGACTTGACTGCAAGTTCGGCGCAGGTGACTTCTGGGGCTGGAATGTACTCGGCACGCTCATCGTTGTCGGCCCGTTTATATTCTGCTATAAGCTCTTTAAGGCAATGAATACACTTAACGCAGACTTCAATTCAAAGGGCTGACGGATATTTCGGGGGTGTTGAAATGAAAAAACTGCGAATACCTTCCCTGATTCTCTGCCTTGCAATTGTACTCGGCTGTTTTACAGCCTGCGGCTCTTCTCCTAAAAAAGGAATTGTCGGAGACTGGGTCGGGCAGGGAGAGAAGGGAACATCAATTAGTTTTAACAAGGACGGTTCTTTCTCTTGGTATGCAGAGCACGGAAGCGGGATTTACACAATTGCAAGCGATAAATCCCTCATTATAGAAGTTCCGGACGAAAGAACTACGGATGAGCTCACATGGAGCAAGGATTTTGATCCGGAGAATCCCGATTCGGACATCTGGTATGTTGACGGAGATTTTATGGTGTTTTGGGGTGGATTTTATACTCGCGCCGGAAAAGATCAGGAAAAGATACTCAAAAAGCACCTGAAAACCGACAGCAAAAAAGATGATAAAGGCGATGATAACGGCACGTACAATGCGGGCGGAGCGGCAGCAAAGGTTCTCGACGCATTTGACGGAGTTAATCTGACCGTCACGGGAATATCGCCGTTTTGCAAGGTTTCGATAGATACTTCTTCCTGCCCGTCCGAGGTGCAGCAGTGTGTCGAATATGAAGCCGACAAGGACTACTATTCAAACGGCGACTCGGTCGTTATCACGGCAAGACTTTCAAGCTGGGCGGAGAGTGACTATAAAATCAAGTCGGCAACAAAAACCTTTAAGGTTTCCGATATGCCTGAATACATAACTTCAACAGAGGGAATCAACCTCGATTCGCTTATAAAAGAGCGCGATGATTATGTGAAAGCAAAAACGTCTGAAGCGTCCAACGGCAGTTACCTATTTGATCTTGTATACTATAAATGCGGTCATAATTGTTCACAATATGATAAGGTTAACAGCACTTCAGTTTCAGATGTTTATTTAGTTTCATTGAAGCAAAATAGATTAAATACTATTTCGCACGACGATTACAATTTCGTCTACAACGAACTTTGCTTTCTTTATAAAGTATCTTTTACATGGGGGATGAGCGAGGTTTTTAAAGATTACTACACAGGAAAAGGAACCATGTATGTAAATGTCAGAGCAATCAATGTTGTAAAGTACCCGGACGGTACAGTAAAATGGGGCAGCAAGAGCATTGACGACCTCGATTTTCAAACTGTCGTATCCACAAAGAGCATTGAGGATTTAACCGCAACTTCAATTACAAGTATGAGTGCGGACTATGACATTAAAAAAATTACCCTCTAACCATTAATATATTTCACAAATCGAAATCCGCCGACCAAACAAAGCCGGCGGATTCTTTATATTCTTTTTACAGCTTCTCTATCACTTCAACAGCGTCTTTAATATACTTGTCGCCGACAAGCTCCGCCGCGCCCTTGTCAACGAGCTTCGCGGTGTTTTCCTCCATGGGAATCCTGCCTAAAACTGGCACGCCGAGCTCCTTGGCGGTCTCGTCTATGCGGCTCTCTCCGAAGACCTTTATCTCCCTGCCGCAGTCCGGGCAGAGGACATAGCTCATGTTCTCTACCAGCCCGAGCACGGGGATGTTCATCATCTTCGCCATGTTGAATGCCTTTTTGACTATCATTGTCACAAGATCCTGCGGGGTCGAGACGATGATTATTCCGTCAACGGGCAGACTCTGGAACACGGTCAGCGGCACGTCGCCCGTTCCGGGAGGCATATCGACAAACATATAGTCGACATCGCCCCAAACGACCTCGGACCAGAACTGCTGAATAACTCCCGCGATAACCGGGCCGCGCCAGACTACGGGCGCATCCTCTTTTTCGAGCAGGAGGTTTACGGACATTATCTTTATTCCCGTCTTGCTCTCCATGGGCAGAAGTCCGCGCTCGTCGCCGACCGCGTTGCCGTGGAGCCCGAACGATTTCGGGATGGACGGGCCTGTTACGTCGGCGTCCATTATCGCGGTCGCGTGGCCGCGCGCCTGCATGGCGGAGGCGAGAAGGCTCGTCACGAGGGACTTACCGACGCCGCCCTTTCCGCTGACTACGCCGATAACCTTTTTAACGTTGCTGAACGGACCGCAGGGAACGCGCAGATCCTTCTCGGAGCACTTTGACGAGCACGTTGAGCAGTCGTGGGTGCATTCTTCACTCATTTTAAGACTTCCTTTCGGTTATATATCTGTTGAATATCTTTTAGTATATGCATCGTCCGCATGGACAACACATCGATTATCAATAAAATCGGATCTGCCTTTTATTGCTGGGATTGAGACTTTTGGGCATTTCCTGTCGTAGGGGTCGTCGAGGTCGCCGACCCCTACAAAAGCGCTTATATGAGAAACTTGTTATTTTGCTATAATCTTTTCAACTACCCAGAGTATGCCAAAGATAACGGGCTGATGGGCTATGTATATCACGAGCGCATGGCGGCCTAAAAAGCACAGCGCCCTTGAGCGCCTGCGGTAGGTGAACGCCGGGAATCTGCCGTTGGCCGCATATATGCCTATAAATGTGCCCGCAAGGAACATAAACAGGTGCGGCAGGAGCGGGAAATAGTCCGCCGAGTGGAATGACGAATTGAAAAAGCCGAGCGGCATGAAGTAGTTTGTCTTGTAGAGCGCGGCGGGCAGCGCAAAGGTCTTGAGCCCCGCTATGCCGACAAACCCCGCCGACACGCCGTAGGTGAGTATATATATGACTATGCATAATACAAATCCGACTATCGGATTTATTTTGTCGAGCCCCGCGCGAAGCGCCGAGAAGATGAGCATAGACAGCGAGAGCAGGTGGAGAATGCCGAAATATATCTCCGCGCCCTCGAAGTTCATCATCGGCATAATGACGGCGGTGACAACTGTCAGCGCGAGTGCAATGCATAAAAGGCGCACGCCCCGCTTGGTGTTGTCGTGCGACAGGCGCGAGGATATGCCGGATATCACAATGAACAGCGCCGCAAAAAACGGCTCTGCGGGGGTGAAGAAATCGAGCAGCTTTGTGCCTATCTCAAAGCCGAAAAATTCGGACATACTGTAAAACGCATGGTAAAACACCATGCAGAACACTGCGAGCCCGCGCAGCTCGTCGAGCAGATATATTCTTTTCTTTCCGGCTGCCACGGCGCACCTCCCTGTATTCGGTAATGTATATTCTATCACAACCGCTCTATTTTGCAAGCCTTTCTTGACAACAGACGGTGTTTAGCCGTATAATTTTATATTGGTCAACAGCGTTGCACCGAACACAATGACTACAAAAAACGGCAAAGGATGGGCTCAGCATGAAAGACACCTATGAATCCCCGCTCAATTCCCGCTACGCGAGCGACAAAATGAAGTATATCTTCTCGCCGGACTTCAAATTCAGAACATGGCGCAGACTTTGGATTGCTCTCGCGGAGAGCGAAAAGGAGCTCGGGCTCAACATAACGGACGAGCAGATAGCGGAGCTCAAAGCGCATAAGGACGATATCAACTACGATGTCGCCGCGGCGCGCGAAAAGGAAGTCCGCCATGATGTTATGTCCCATGTTTACGCATACGGCGTTCAGTGCCCGAAAGCGAAGCCGATAATCCATCTCGGCGCTACCTCGTGCTACGTCGGCGACAATACCGATGTAATAATTATGCGCGAGGCCATGCTGCTTATACGCAGGGAGCTTGTCAATCTTCTCAATGTCCTTGCGAAGTTTGCCGTTGAATATAAGGATATGCCCTGCCTTGCGTTTACCCACTTCCAGCCCGCGCAGCCCACTACGGTCGGCAAGCGCGCCGCACTCTGGCTCAATGAGTTCCTTATGGACTTTCAGAATCTCGAGTTCCAGCTCTCGCAGCTGAAGCTTCTCGGCTCAAAGGGCACTACCGGAACGCAGGCTTCGTTCATGGAGCTGTTTGACAATGACACCGACAAGGTCAAGGCTCTTGACAAAATGATAGCCGAGAAGATGGGCTTTGACAGCTGCTTTGCGGTTTCCGGCCAGACCTATTCGAGGAAGCTCGACTATCAGATGCTGACGGTGCTCTGCGGCATAGCGATGTCGGCGACGAAATTCTCCAATGATATCCGCCTGCTCCAGCACATGAAGGAGATAGAGGAGCCGTTCGAAAAGCATCAGATAGGCTCATCCGCCATGGCATATAAGCGCAACCCAATGAGAAGCGAGCGAATAGCCTCTCTTTCGAGATATATTATAGCGGACATACAGAACACCGCCATGACCTCCGGCGCGCAGTGGTTTGAACGCACGCTCGACGACTCGGCGAACAAGCGCCTGAGTGTCCCCGAGGCTTTCCTCGCCGCGGATGCGGTGCTCGACCTGTGCATAAATGTTGCGGACGGACTCGTGGTATATCCGAAGATGATAGAGAAGCACCTGCTCGAGGAACTGCCGTTCATGGCGACGGAAAATATCATGATGGAGGCGGTCAAGCGCGGCGGAGACAGGCAGGAGCTGCACGAGAAGATCCGCGTTCACTCCATGGATGCCGGCAGGGTAGTCAAGGTCGAGGGCGGCAAGAACGACCTGCTCGACAGAATAGCCGCAGACAGCGCTTTCGGCGTAACACGCGAGGAGCTTGACGGCATAATGAAGCCCGAAAACTTCGTCGGCCGCGCCCCGCAGCAGACGCAGGAGTTTGTTGACAGCGAAATTCAGCCGATACTTGACAAATATTCCGACCTGCTCGGACTCGATGTTGAAATAAAGGTGTAAAAGATGGAAAAGTTTAAGACGATATTTAAAAAGATAGTCAATAAAGAGACGGTGCTCTACGTCGTATTCGGCGTGCTCACAACGCTCGTAAACTTCGTCGCGTTCAAGCTCTTTACAATGGCGTTCGACAAGCTCGTATCCTCGCAGCTCGGCGTTCACATTTCGAACGTCCTCGCGTGGGTGCTGGCGGTTGCGTTTGCCTATGTTACGAACAAGCTGTTCGTCTTTGAGAGCAAGAGCTGGGCAGGCAGGGTGCTCGCCAAGGAGATTCCGTCATTCGTCGCGGCGAGGCTCTTCTCCCTCGGCGTTGAGGAGCTCGGACTTATTATATTCGTAAATCTCCTGCACTTCGACAGCAAGGTGTTCCGTATCCCGCTGATAAACTTTGACCTCAGCGGCGAAATGACCGCAAAGATAATCCTCGCAGTCGTCGTGGTTATTCTCAACTACTTCTTCAGCAAGCTCGTCATCTTCAAAAAGAAGAAGGCTCCCGAGAGCGGCAGCACCGAGCAGAAATAACGCAAAGAGCAATAAGAATCTCCCGCCGCGAGTTGGCGGGAGATTTTTTCGATAAAACCGAACTTTTTGTGCAAAAGGGCTTGCAATTTCGGGAAAAGCGTGTATAATATAATAACGCACTGAGGAACAGAATATATCGCGGAGTAGAGCAGTTGGTAGCTCGTCGGGCTCATAACCCGGAGGTCGCAGGTTCAAGTCCTGCCTCCGCAACCAGAAAAAGCAATTGCTCTTAGCAATTGCTTTTTTCAGTTATATTCGCCTTGCGGCGAGTGATATTGCTACGCAGTGATATTCAGCTTTTCGCCGAGTGATATTTGCTTCGCAAGTGTGAGGGTGAATATAATATCACTGTGAGCTTTAGCGAACAATATCACTTTTGCTTATGGCTAAAAATATCACGCCGAGCACGGCTCGGCATATCACTATCTCTTTACAGGTGAAAATTTAATGATATAATTTGCGGGAGGATATTATGCGTTTCGGTTTCAGGCAAATGAAAAACGAAGATATTTCCGTATTTATTAATGAGATGTTTGAGATTTTAGCAAGCAACATGAGTGCTGTTGCTCCGACGGGGAATTCCTATGACGAGGATTACAAAACCTAGTCGGAAAGCGCAGTACCTGCATGACGCGAAGGAAAGCGCAGTGTAATTCTGATTTTTTGCGAAGATAAGCTGTGCGGATTCTTTCAATATTTCGTAAACGATACGACCTTCAGAATGGATGAAATACAGTTTAAGAAAGAATATCAGGGGTGCGGATTATTCGCCGAACTGTATCATTACTTAACAACAGTGATCCCCGCCGGGACAAGATATGTTGAGGCATTCGCACGAAAAGAAAATCTGAAATCTCAGGGAATTTTAGAGCATCTCGGTCTGTCGGTCGTCGGAGAGAGCAAAAACGGTAACTCTCTGCATTTCAAGGGTGAGTATAAGGCTTTGTCGGAACGCTATTCCGAATAGCGCCGGCGAGGCGCGGCGTCAGACGACAGCAGTATTTCTAAAGCTCTTTTTTATACGAGTGCTAATATTAATCTGCTGATAATTATAGGCGAAGGAGCGGTTATGTATGTTAAACAGACGAGGCAGGATAATAATTACGGTTGTTTCGCTTTCAGCGCTTATAATCATTCTTGACTGTATTATCGGCTTTACAATGGGCGGAGTTTTTACGGTTAAGCATTGGCTTATTGTTATACCGATAAATGCGGTGCTGTCGTTATTGAGCATTTTGTTTATAAAAGGGAAAGAATATATAAAATCAAAGAAAATGCTTGAGACGTTTATTTTTATTACTGTTTTATTGGTTGCGGCAAGCTGTCTTTTTATGTTCGGATTGGCGCGGCTCGGGGCGGATAGTCAAGGCATTCAATACGATACGGTAATTGAGGAGTGCTGTTCCGAACCCAAATCGCCGCGGACAACCGTTAAATTTTATGATAAAGACGGAAATTTGCAGACGGTTTATGTCTATAAACAAATGTGGTTTGATGATGAATCTGTGCCGGAAACGGGTGCGAAAATTACAATAAAAGAGACTAAGAACGCTTTCGGCGATACATTGTATACAATAGAAAAAGTTAACGGAAGAATACAGCAATAGCTGCTGCGAATCGTCGGAACGGCATCACCTTTATAAAAACGCCGCGGCGGTCTTGTCCTCCGGCACCGATATATTTTTGCGCTTAACAAAGGGCGCTTAAAAGAGCAAAAACCAAATAAAAGAAGGTCATAATCCGCGCCGGCAGACGTGAATTATGACCTTTATATTTTGCTCTTCGGTCTGCGCCGAATGCGAAGCCCCGATTTTATTTTGCTTTGTTTTTCGCGGTTATTCTGAACGTGAGCTCTGTCATAGTTATCATCAGAACGAAGAAAAAGATGAGATAGAATGGCATTATCTTAAAGCTTACAGCATTGCCGAGCAGCCCGAACAGCGGGGGAACGAAGGTCGAGCCGACATAGGCGCTCGCCATCTGTATTCCGATTATAGCGCCCGAGTTTTCCGCCCCGAAGTTGTTCGGCGTGGAGTGTATTATGCACGGATATATCGGCGCGCAGCCGAGCCCGATTATGACAAAAGCCGCGGCGGCGAGGAAATAAGAATTCATCGGCACGAACAGGCAGCATATGCCGCAAAGGAGAATCGCCGTTCCCGTTATTATCATCCTGCGGTCGCCGAGCTTATCCGTGATAAAGCCGCTTATAAACCGCCCGACTGTGATGCCTATGTAGAAAAGCGACGCGAATGTAGCTGCGCGCTCTGCGGATATGCCCTTTACTTCAACGAAATATGTGCTCGCCCACTGCATGGCGGTCGCTTCTGCGGCGCAGTAGGCAAAAAAGCCTGTGAGCAGAAACGGCACTCCCTTTATTTTCAGCGCGCCTATGAGTCCGACGCTCTTTTTCTCCGTCTCTTCTGTCGTCTTGTTGACCTTCCACACGGGCAGGGTCACGAGCAGGAGAATCGCTATCACGAGCTGCAGCGCGCCGACTATGCGGTAGCCGCTGTTCCAGGTCTTGTTTGTCAGCGCATAGCCCATGATAAACGGGCTGACTATCGTCCCGACGCCCCAGAAGCTGTGCAGCCAGCTCATGTGCTTGGCCTTGTAGTGCAGGGCGACGTAGTTGTTGAGTGCCGCGTCTATCGCGCCCGCGCCGAGACCGTAGGGCACGGCAAAAACAAGGAGCAGCCAAAACCTGTTCGAAAAAGAGAAGCCGAACAGCGCAATAACGGTCAGAAATACGCTGAGCACCGTGACTATCCGCGTCCCGAGCCTTCTGTTCAGCCTGTCGGACATCAGACTCGAAGCTATCGTTCCGCCGGATATGACCATGGAGACAATGCCCATATATGAAATCGGCACTCCGAGCTCGAGGTGCATGACGGGCCAGCCCGAGCCGAGAAGCGAATCGGGCAGTCCGAGGCTGATAAAGGCAAGATAGATAAGTGCAAGCAAAAACGAATACATTTCGGTTCTCCTTAATTCGCGTGCTTTAGCGCCGCTTGAAATCATACAACTTATAGCACAAACCGATTTTAATGTCAATAAAATAAAGATAATCCGTTCGACTTTTTGAACTGCGGGTTCAATGACAAACCCCTCGCCGTGCGGTAGAATAAAAGCACAACAAACAGTGAGGTGAAGGTCATGAATCTTAAAGAAGCGTTTCGCTGCCAAAACAAACTTCAATTGCTCATGTACGATGCCGAGAAAATACTCCGCAACAGGGCAAACATAACTAAAGTCACCAGCACTAACCTGCGCCACAAGGTGATGCCGGAGATGACAGACGAGACGGTTGTCGAAATCCCGGAGAGCGAATACTCCGGACGGATAACCGATGTCGCGCTTTTTCTTGTCTTTTTGCTTGAGGAAAAAACGGCGCTCGCCGCCGCGATACGCAAGTCCAAGGATCAGCTCGACATAGACATGGACAGCGAGACGGGGCTCAACTCCGCAAGGCAGAGGATAGCCGGGATTTTTCGCACGATGAACAGCCTTCGTGCCTCGGAGCAGACGATTGCAAACGGCGGCACGGGCTACCGCTTCAATGCCGACGGAAATCAGGTCACATACCGCTGCGACGTGCGCCGTGTTACAAGCATAAATTTTGACCGCAACGTGATTCGCGCAGAGCTCGGAAAGCTCGACAGAGCCGCGGACGAGACGTCTGCAAAGCTCGACCTCTGCACGGTCACCGCCGCGGTTGACTATGCACCGCCGTTCGATGTGAACGCGGACTTTGCCGACGCTTTCGAGACTTATCTCAAAAGCAGAAGCTGATTTATGCCCGGCTGCCGCGGGTGTGTCGGAACGGGGGAATGCCGATCGGTTCAGGTGCAGATGAACTGTAACGCTGCACGTTTTGATTTCCGGATATCCGGAAAAACCCGACATATATTATATAATACGTTTCGAGCCGCGCTTTTTGCTCTTGCATTTTTCGCGCTGCCGCAACTCTCCCACCGTCATTCTCTCTTACGCCATAATGAATATTTTGATTTTACCGTTTCGACGGACAAAGCCGCAGGCTTTTTCGCGGCTCGCTCACGGCGCTTCGGCGCTTGTAGGCGTGTCGCAAAATTGATCAGGCAGCCTCCGCGTTTCGGCGCATCTGCGGCAGCCGGGCATAAAAATGACTTGAGCAGCAGGGCTCATCCTGCTGCTCGCTGAAATTATCGGTTTTTCCGACGGGGACCAGTATCCCGTCCATCGGCACATCGAGGAGATTTCCGAGCGCGTAGAGGTTATCTACGGTCGGCAGGCTCTCGCCGTTTTGCCATTTATAGACGGCTCTGGGCTCTTCAAAGCCGAAATAGCTCTGAATATCCCGAACGGTCAGTCCGCGCTCAATGCGCAGGCGGCGGATGTTGTTGCCCGTAGCGACGAGGTCGATTACGGGAAAGCATTTCGCACTCATATCGGTACCTCCTTAAAGAGTGATATTAGAGAATAACAGAAAGAGTGAAAAAATGCAAGAAAAACTTTAAATATCGGGCAAAAATTTTTAAGCAAAAGGGAAAGGGGAAAAGAAAAAAATGGAAAAGCTTATTCCGCTCTCGAAGCAGAGCAAGAAAGAGAGACGCAAATTCTATTCGTCCAAGCGCGGTTCATGGAACGGCATTTCACCCGTGACCCGAGTCGTCCGCAGCCGAAAGGTCTATGACCGCAAGCGGATGAAATCGGCAGACAGACGCGCTTGCGCAGACTAAAAAGCCCACAAAAACGCGTTACAAGCTATAAATCGATAACCGACCGCACATATCGTTGCAGTCGGTTCTAATTTATTTAATGGCAAAAGAATAAAAACCGAAATTTGCAGAGCACATAACAGACTAATAAGGCTCCCCCTGCAGCGGCTTTATTTACTTCATCTCTCCGTATATTTCCCTCGCACGCGCCGTGAGAGCCTCCTGCGTGTTTTTTGTCACTCCGTCTATGACCTCGTCGAGCAGCTGTGCGAGCACCGCGCCGAGCTGCCTGCCCTGCGGAATGCCGATATCCATGAGAGTCCGCCCGTTTATCTGAAGCTCGCGCAGCGACAGGCACGGTTCCTGAGCCGCCAAGGCTTTTGCCGCCTCATTTGCAGCCGATATCTGCTCTAATCTGTATCTGTATTCGGGCGACTGCGCGAGCACGTCGGCGCGCATGACCTTGAGCAGCTTCGTCACGCCGTCAAAGCCGAATTTCGAGAGGTAGCGCGGCATTTTGTCCGTGTTTTCATAGAGCTCCCAGCGGTCGTGGTTGCTGACGAGGAACAGCACCTCATCTCTGAATCTGTTCGACACCTTGAGCCGCGCCAATATCTGCGCCGATATCTCCGCGCTCACCCGCTGATGTCCGTAGAAATGCGCTACGCCGTTTTCGTCGAAAATCTTGACGGCGGGCTTGCCGCAGTCGTGCAGGAGCATCGCAAAGCGCAGCGTCGGCTCGGGGTCGATATTCTCGAGCGCTATGAGCGTATGCTCGTAGATATCGTAGCAGTGGTGCGGATTGTCGTGCCCGTTCTTATACATCGGGCTAAGCTCCGGCAAAATTTCAAAGAGCACGGGGGCAAAATCCGTGAGTATACGCCGCGCGCCTTTTCCGCAGACGAGCTTTATCAGCTCCTTTGCTATCCTCTCCTCGGAGATGTTGCCGAGCAGGGCGCGGTTATTTATCAGGCTCTGTGCGGTCAACGGCTCTATCTCAAAGTCGAGCGTCGAGGCAAAGCGCAGGGCGCGCAGGATTCGCAGCGCGTCCTCGTTGAAGCGCCTGTCCGGGTCGCCGACGCAGCGGATTATTCCGTTTTTGAGGTCATCCCGCCCGCCGAAAAGATCGACCGTGCCGGTCTTTCGGCTGTAGGCCATGGCGTTTACCGTGAAATCCCGCCTGCCGAGATCCTCGCCGAGAACGGAGGTAAAAGTGACGCTCTTCGGGTGGCGGTTATCCTCATATTCGCCGTCGAGCCGGAAGGTCGTTATTTCGAGCGGCTCTCCGTCCGCTATGACGGTCACGGTGCCGTGCTTTATTCCGGTATCTATGCAGTGAAAGTCCGCGAACACCGCTTTTATTTCCTCGGGAGACGCAGAGGATGTTATATCCCAGTCATTAGGCGTTTTTCCGAGCAGCGTATCGCGCACGCACCCGCCCACGGCATATGCCTCAAAGCCCGCCGACTGCAGCAGGCCTATCGCGGTATCAACATTTTTCGGCATATCCATCTTCAAAGCCAAATCTCCCTTGCATACTTTACAACATATATATTTTATCATATAATTGTCCTCGGATACAAGAGAAAAAGGAGTCTATATATGAACATACAGATATTCGGAAAAGCCAAATGCTTCGATACGAAAAAAGCCGAGCGCTGGTTCAAGGAGCGCAGAATAAAATATCAGCTCATCGACGTCGCAAAATACGGCATGAGCCGCGGCGAATATGCCTCTGTCAAAAAAGCCGTCGGCGGCATGGACAAATTGTTCGACGAGAAAAGCAAGGCCTATGAGCAGCAATTTATTAAATATCTCGCGCACGACGAGGACAAAGAGGAAAAGTTGTTCGAGCACCCGGAGCTTTTCAAGACCCCGATAGTCCGAAACGGCAGGCAGGCGACGGTCGGCTATTGCCCGGAGATATGGAAGGACTGGGAGTAACCGTCGCTTTGCACGGGAACCCATCGGAGCCTATAGCTGTGCCGAGTGCCTGAACGGCAATCGCGTCGATAAACGCACTTTTACAGAACTTGCAATAACAAAAAAACGACCTGTGAGCCATAGGTCGGTTCTATTCCTTTCAAATGTTCCTCTAATGTCGGCGTCTCTTTATGATATGGACGCGGGCTTGCGAGACATAAAAATCCGTCGGCTTTTCAGTCGACGGATTTTTACTTATATTTTTGTGTAACGGCTGAAATTTTTAAAGGGGGGGAGTTGAGAATGTGATATCAGCCTTTTTCGTTGAAGTCCGCGTTGAGAGTGTTCATTGCCTTGAAGAGCTTATAGGTGAACACTAACGGACCGACAACGATGAGTGAGCCGAGTATGCCCCAGCCCCAGAAATCGCCTGCGCCGAACTTGCAGTCAAGTCCGCGGCGTTTAAGCTCGTTGCCGATTCTTGTGCAGAGCTTATGATGCCAAACGAGGAAGGCTATGCTGAGAGTAAGCGGGCCGACGATGAAAACCAACAGCCAGTAGTTCATGGTTTTCTGACCGTCATAGCGGCTGCATACGACGTTCGTCTCTTCGGAGATGTGGGCAAAAACGACAAGCGAGTAGATACCGAGGGTCAATATTGACAGGATGATGAATTTTGCGAGCCCTCTGTTTGTTCTGAGCTGGGAAACGGGAGCGGTGTTGTTGACGGGAGCGGTTACGTTGTTTGGATTTTCAGACATATTGTGACCTCCTTCAAAACCGTTGCGGATTATATGTTTTTCGATTTGAAACTGTCGGCTGCATCAAAATTCCTTTGCCGCGGAATAAATCCCCCTTTTTAAGCCCTACACCCATATAGCTTCAAGGTCAATATATCATGATTATAGAATCAAGTCAATAGATTTGAAGGCTTTTTGCCAAAGAGACGATATGCAAGAGGCGCGGTAATTTGATATATGAGCGCTTTTTATAATATAAAAAGAAAAATCCGTCGGCTTTGCAGTCAACGGATTTTTGCTTCGTTTTTACTTGCTCTGCAGACGGATAACCTCGCTGAGCCTTGACGAGCAGTCCTTGCAAACGCGCTTGCCCGCGAACTCGAAAGTGTCGTCTGACGAGCCGCAGAAAATGCAGCGCGCGGCATATTTGCGGATGATTATCTGATCCCCGTCCGCAAAGAGCTCCACCGCGTCCGCGTTGGGTTCAAGCGCCAGCCTGCGCCTGAAATCCTTCGGCAGCACGATGCGCCCGGTCTCGTCGATTTTTCTGACGATGCCCAATGATTCCATTTTTTTAACCTCCCGAATACTCTAAACCCTATTTCGACTATATTATACCATTTAATGGCAATACTGTCAATGATTGAGATAAAGTTTTAGAGAAATCGCCGTAAAAAGGCAAAACGGTTCGATAAATGAAAAATATTGTTTTTAAAAGCTTTGTTTTTTTTCGTCGGCGGTTGACATTCCCGGCTTTTTGAACCTATAATTATAGCAGTAAAAAAGTTAAGGTAAGGGATAAGCTTTGGAAAATATCAGGGAATTTATATTTGAAAACAAGCCGACAGCGAGCTGCCACGCATCAACTGTCCTGCCGCTTGCCGACGGCCGAGTCGTTGCCGCATGGTTTGCCGGCACCAAGGAGAGCGCGGACGATGTCGACATATTGACGAGCGTGCGCGGCGAGGACGGCTGGAGCGAACCCGTGAGGGTCAGCGCGGACGTGAAGGTTCCGCACTGGAACCCCGTGCTCTTTGAGCGCGAGGACGGAAAAATCATGCTCTTTTTCAAGGTCGGCAAGAAGATACCGATGTGGAAAACATATTTTTCGCTCTCCGATAACGGAGTCGATTGGACTGAGCCCGCCGAGCTCGTGCCCGAAGACATCGGCGGCGGCAGAGGACCCGTCAAGAATAAGCCGATAAGACTCAGAAGCGGCAGAGTAATAGCGCCCGCCTCGGATGAGAGAAACACGCTCTGGGTCTGCTTTGTTGATATCTCGGATGACGACTGCCGCACCTGGAAGCGGATGCGCACCGTGCCGACAAAGTCCCTGAGGGGCTTTTATGTTCCGATGATTCAGCCGACTCTGTGGCAGAGCGAGGACGGCGGCGTGCATATGCTGACAAGAACCTCGCGCGGCAGGATATACCGCAGCGATTCTTTCGATGAGGGCGAGACATGGTGCATGGCTTACCGCACGAAACTGCCCAATAACAACAGCGGCATCGACCTTGTCGGAGCCGAAAACGGGAAGCTTTACCTCGTGTGCAACCCGGTGAAGAAGAATTGGGGCAGCCGTTCGCCGCTCGATTTATTAGTCTCGGAGGACGGCGGAAAGACTTTCACCCGGCTCTTGCGCCTTGAGGACAGAGAGGGCGGCGAGTTCTCCTATCCCGCGATAACCGAGCGGGACGGAATCCTGCACATAACCTATACCTATGACCGCGAGCATATCGCCTACAGACAGATAAAGCTGTGAAAAAACCCCGGAGCTTTTTGAAAACTCCGGGGTTATATTTTTTTACTTCTCTATCAGGCTCTTGCCGGTCATCTGCGGAGGCTGCGGGAGATGCATTATCTCGAGCATGGTCGGCGCTATGTCGCCGAGCTTGCCGCCCTCGCGGAGCTTGCAGGGATAGCCGACAACAACGAACGGAACGGGGTTCGTCGTGTGCGGGGTGAAGGGCTTGCCGTCGTCGCCTATCATGCGGTCGGCGTTGCCGTGGTCCGCTGTGATGAGCGTTACGCCGCCCTTGGACGCTACAAGGTCAACGAGTCTGCCCACGCAGGCGTCAACAGCCTCAACAGCCTTAACGGCCGCGTCGAACACGCCGGTGTGACCGACCATGTCGCAGTTTGCGAAGTTGAGGATTATCGCGTCGTAGATGTCCTCGTTTATCTTCTCAACGAGCGTGTCGGTGACTTCATATGCGCTCATCTCGGGCTTGAGGTCATAGGTCGCAACGTCGGGGGAGTCGATGAGGATTCTGTCCTCGCCTTTATAGACTGTCTCTTCGCCGCCGTTGAAGAAGAACGTGACATGGGCGTACTTTGTGAACTCGGCGATTCTCAGTTGGCGAAGTCCCGCCTTGCTGAACACCTCGCCCAGAGGCATGTCTATTCTCTCGGGCTTGAAAGCCACTTCGACGTTGGGCATATCCGCGTCATACTGGGTCATGCAGACATAAAATACCTTCGGCTCCTTCTCGCGCTTGAAGCCGTCGAAAGCGGGGTCAACAAAGGCTCTTGTTATCTCTCGCGCTCTGTCGGGGCGGAAGTTGAAGAAGATTATGCTGTCGCCGTCCTTAACGGGCTCGGCATCCTTGCTCACGCACGGGACGATAAACTCATCCGTCACGCCGTCCGAATAGGACTTCTCCATCATCTTTGCCGCGTCGTCGAATTTCGGAGCGTCAAGGCTCGTCATGGCGCGGAAGGTCTTTTCGACTCTGTCATACTTGCGCTCTCTGTCCATGGCGTAATAGCGTCCCTCGACGGTAGCTATTTTGCCTACGCCTATCTCCTTCATCTTCTGCTCGAGCTCCTCGATGAAGCCCTTGCCGGAGGTCGTGGAGACGTCGCGTCCGTCCATAAGGCAGTGGACAAAAACTTTCTCTATGCCGAAATCCTTGGCCATCTTAATCAGCGCATAGAGGTGGGTGTTGTGGCTGTGCACGCCGCCGTTTGAGAGCAGACCCGCAAGGTGGAGCGCGGAGCCGTTCTTTTTGCAGTTCTCCATGGCGTCGACGAGAGCGGGATTCTTGAAGAACGAGCCGTCCTCTATAGCCTTGGTTATGCGCACGAGCTCCTGATACACAACGCGGCCGGCGCCTATATTGGTGTGACCGACCTCGCTGTTGCCCATCTGTCCGTCGGGCAGACCGACATCAAGACCCGATGCGCCGATATATGTCATCGGATTTTCCGCGAATATTCTGTCAAGATTCGGTTTCTTCGCCGCGGCTATGGCGTTGCCGTAGGAGTCGGGGTTATTGCCGAAGCCGTCCATGATGCAAAGAAGCACAGGCTTTTTACTCATTTTAACTTTCCTTTCAATTACCGCCGGTGCGGCGTATGACCGACCGGCGGCAAAGCTTGTTTATTTTGCGCTTGCGGCGTTGACTATAGCGGTGAACTTCTCGGCTACGAGCGAAGCTCCGCCGATAAGGCCGCCGTCAACATCGGGCTGAGCGAGCAGCTCCGCGGCGTTCTTGTCGTTCATCGAGCCGCCGTACTGGACAACAACTGCGTCCGCGGCGTCCTTGCCGTAAAGTCTCTCGATAAGAGAGCGGATAACGGCGCAGACCTCGTTGGCCTGCTCGGGAGTTGCGGTCTCGCCCGTGCCGATAGCCCAGACGGGCTCATAGGCGATGACGATGTTCTTGAGCTCCTCTGCGGATACTCCGCCGAGAGCTATCTCGGTCTGCGCGCAGACTATCTGAGAGGTTATGCCGTCCTTGCGCTCGGAGAGAACCTCGCCCACGCAGAGAATGACCTTGAGGCCCTCGTTGAGAGCTGCTCTGACGCGGTTGCGGACAGTGACGTCGGTCTCGCCGAAGTACTGTCTGCGCTCGCTGTGGCCGATGATAACATAGGGTACGCCCGCGGCCTTGAGCATCTTCGCGCTGACTTCGCCTGTGAAAGCGCCCTTCTCCGCCCAGTGGCAGTTCTCCGCGCCTATCTGTATGTTGCTGCCCTTTGCGGCCTCAAGAGCCGCATAGAGATCGATGTAGGGGACACAGCAGACGACCTCGCAGTCGGCGTCCTTGACAAGGGGCTTGAGAGCCTCTATGAGAGCGGTAGCCTCGACGGGGGTGTTGTTCATTTTCCAGTTGCCCGCGATAACGGGTTTTCTGAGCTGCTTATTCATGCTGAAACTTCCTTTCTTCCTGAAAAATCCCGCGGGTTTGCCGCCCGCGGGCTGAAAATTGCGGATAATTATTTATCGTTGAGCGCAGCGATGCCGGGCAGCTCCTTACCCTCGAGGAACTCGAGAGACGCGCCGCCGCCGGTGGAGATATGGCTCATCTTGTCGGCGAAGCCGAGCTTCTGAACAGCCGCAGCGGAGTCGCCGCCGCCGATGATGGAGATAGCGCCGCTGTCGGCAACCGCGGTTGCAACGGCAATGGTGCCGCCTGCGAAGTGATCCCACTCGGAGACGCCCATCGGGCCGTTCCAGATAACGGTTCCGCTGCCCTTTATGGCGTCTGCGAACAGCTCGCGGGTCTTGGGACCGATGTCCATGCCCATCCAGCCGTCCGGGAACTCGTCGGAGTTAATGGTCTTGTACTCGGCGTTTTCTGCGAACTCGTTGCTGATAACATTGTCTATGGGGAGAAGGAACTTAACGCCCTTATCCTCTGCCTTCTTCATCATTTCCTTGGCAAGCTCGACCTTGTCGGCCTCAAACAGGGAGGTGCCGACATGATAGCCCTTGGCGACGAAGAAAGTATAGGCCATGCCGCCGCCGACGATGAGCACGTCGACCTTGTCGAGAAGGTTGTTGATAACGCCGATTTTATCGGATACCTTTGCGCCGCCGAGGATAGCGACGAGGGGTCTCTTCGGATTCTCAAGAGCGCCGCCCATGAACTCGATCTCCTTCTGAATGAGGAAGCCGCAGACTGCCGGCAGATAGTCGGCAACGCCTGTTGTGGAGGAGTGAGCTCTGTGAGCCGAGCCGAAAGCGTCATTTACATAGATGTCCGCAAGGGAGGCGAGAGCCTTCGAGAATGCGGGGTCGTTCTTGGTCTCTTCCGCGTGGAAGCGGACGTTTTCAAGGAGCATGACTTCGCCGTCCTTGAGGTTTGCGGCAAGCTCTTTTGCGCTGTCGCCGATAACATCCTTAGCCATCTTGACATCCTGACCGAGAAGCTCGGAAAGTCTTGCGGCTACGGGAGCAAGGGAGAACTCAGGCTTGAACTCGCCCTTCGGTCTGCCCAGATGTGAGCAAAGGATGACCTTTGCGTGATGATCGATAAGATATTTGATAGTGGGAAGGGAAGCAACGATTCTCTTGTCGGAGGTGATTTTGCCGTCCTGAAGCGGAACGTTGAAATCGCAGCGTACCAGCACTCTCTTGCCGGAAACGTCGATATCCTTAACTGACTTTTTGTTAAGTGCGCTCATTTTGATCGTCCTTTCAAAAGTTGGATTTGCAGCTTTTTACGCTTGCACCACTCATTATTTTATAACATAAATGTGAATAATTCAAGTATTTGTATGTATGATACCGCGCAAAAAGCTCAATTATCCCAAAATTTTTATCTTGTCTTTAAGAAGTCGGTTTTTCTTGACTTTATAAAGCTTATCTGATAAACTATTGTGCGTTGAAAAGTGCATATGCCTCCTTAGTTAAATGGATATAACAGCCCCCTCCTAAGGTTGCGTTACAACGGCCACCTCAAAAAAAACTAAATAAGGGATTGCAGTTCGACTTTGATCGGGCTATAATCATATATCAGACACGTCCATATAGCTCAGCTGGATAGAGCACACGCCTCCTAAGCGTGGGGTCGGAGGTTCAAATCCTCTTATGGACGCCAGTGAACAACGCCGAAAGCCTTTGTTTTCAAGGGTTTTCGGCTTTTCTTATATAAAAAGCTACGAAAAAGCTCTTTCACTGTATGAGATAAAATTCTACTCCAAAATTTGATTTTTGACAACCCCTCCAGAATCGAACGGTTGTTATAAGACAAAATCGCCAGCTAATTTTTAGCAGAAAACGGGCTGTTCTTGCTAATGAAAATGCCCTTCCTGCTAATCAGCCCCAAAATCGTGCCAAAAATCCAGCTAATCAAAAAAGGCGGATGTTTTGAATACCATGCAGTTATAGCAGATAAAATTAAATATCGTTATGTACATAGAGCGTCTATTTGCCCCGCATTGGGGATGGATAGGCGCTCTTTTTTTATGCCCAAACCCATGGGCAAATACAAGAGATTGGAGGTGTTTTATTTGAGCAAGCCTGTTTATACCGCAGACAAGCCGAGCGACTGTCATTACTGCTACTTCTGGACGAATGGCAGAAAGGGCTGCCGTCTGGGTAGAAATAATTGCTACTACTTAATCTCTTTGCCGCCGAAACCCAAGTCGGAATGTGATGGCTGTCCCTATGGGCGAGATCACCCGTGCATTGGTTGGTGTACGAAGAAGGTTATGCGTGAAGTGGGGCTTCGTTGATATGGATGTGTATGAACAGGAATACCGCTTCTACTATTTTGCCCGATGTCCTTACGAAAAGACGGATACGACTTTCCGCAGCATTCCGCTGACAACAGAAAGTTTTCCGCAGAAAGAAGGTGGTGAAGCCGTGTGAGTTTTGATTATTTTTACGGTCAGCAATCCGATCTATTCACATTCTATCGAGTTCCGAAGGTGTTGTTCACGAACGAGAGGTTCTGGAATATTTCTGCCGATGCCAAGATGCTGTATGGCATTTTGCTTGACCGCATGAGCCTGTCTGCCAAGAATGGTTGGATAGATAAAAACGGTAGAGTGTATATCATTTTTACAATCGACGAAGCGAAGATGGCTCTGAACTGTGCTGAACAAAAGGCTATCAAGCTGCTCAGTGAACTTGAGAAGAAAGCAGGATTGATTGAACGTAAGCGCCAGGGTTTGGGAAAGCCCAACCTGATCTATGTGAAGAACTTTATCTCTGCTGTGGATTCACAACTCTTGAATTGTGAAAATCACAATTCTGGAACAATGGAAATCACAACTCAAGAACTTCCGAAATCACAATGTAATAATACTGATATTAAAAATACTGAATTTAGTGATACTGATTCTATCTTTCCTTCCGGAAATGGTGGAATGATGGACGAGAATGACCGGTATCAAGAATACTTTGATTATTTCTCGGATCAGCTCAGTATGGATTTGTTGAAGAAGGATTACCCTTACGATTCCGAAATGCTGGATAACATTCTGGAGTTGATCGTTGAAACAGTTTGCACGAAGCGACCGTTGATTCGCATTGGTGCAGAGGAGCGTCCGGCAGAAATTGTCCGCAGTCGGTTTATGAAACTGAATGCCGAACACATTCGATATGTTATGGACTGCTTCAAGGAGAACACCACAAAGATTAGAAATATCCGTCAGTATATGCTGACTACGATATACAATGCGCCGACGACAATAGACACCTACTACGATGCTCTTGTTCGGCACGATATGTCACACGGATATTTGGAAGGAGGATTTAAGAAATTGAAAATGAAGCGAGAGGAAGGAGAGTGACGATAAATGTCGAAAAAAGCAACCATCATTGCGGTGGTCAATCAGAAAGGAGGCACTGGAAAGACCACCACCACCGAGAATCTGGGCGTTGGCTTGGCTCTTGAAGGAAAAAAGGTGCTTCTGGTAGACACCGATCCCCAGGCTTCCCTGACGGTCAGTTTGGGCAATCCCTGCCCGGATGATCTGTCTCCGACACTTTCCGATCTGATGGGAAAGATTATGATGGAAAACCCTATTACTCCCGATGAAGGGATTCTTCATCATCCGGAGGGCGTTGATTTGGTGCCGTCCAACATCGAACTCTCAGGTATGGAGGTAGCACTGGTCAATGCCATGAGCCGGGAAACCATTCTCCGGCAATACCTGGATACAGTCAAACAGAATTATGATTACATTCTTCTTGACTGTATGCCGTCTTTGGGTATGCTGACCGTCAATGCGTTGGCAGCTGCCGACAATGTGCTGATACCGGTTCAGGCAGCATACCTTCCTGCAAAGGGTCTGGAACAGCTGCTTGGAACCATCAACAAGGTCAAGAGGCAAATCAACCCGAAACTGAGGATTGAAGGGATTCTTCTGACGATGGTGGACAGCCGCACCAACTACTCCAAAGACATCAGCAATCTGATTCGGGAGAGCTACGGCGGAAAGCTGAAGGTTTACAAGACCGACATTCCCCGCTCTGTCCGTGCAGAGGAAATCAGCGCAGAGGGAACCAGTATCTTCAAGCATGATCCCAAAGGCAAAGTTGCCGAAGCCTATAAAATTCTGACGAAGGAGGTGTTAAACAATGCAGAAAAAAGGCGCAAACATCAGCTTGAAGGGGTACGATGATATTTTCTCCACCGATCAATCCAGAGCTGAAGCCCAGCAGGAGCGTGTGCAGGAAATTCCGCTTTCTGAGCTACACCCCTTTGAGGGACACCCCTTCCGTGTGGTTGATGATGAAGAAATGATGAAAACGGCAGAGAGCGTCCGAGATTTCGGAGTTCTCACTCCTGCGATTGTCCGTCCTGACCCCGACGGTGGTTATGAAATCGTTTCTGGTCACAGGCGGCACCGGGCATCGGAGCTTGCGGGTAAGGAAACCATGCCTGCGATTGTTCGTGACCTGGACGATGATGCAGCCATTATTTTGATGGTTGATGCGAATTTGCAGAGGGAGAGTATCCTGCCGAGTGAAAGAGCATTTGCTTATAAGATGAAGCTGGATGCGATTAAACATCAAGGTCAACGCACCGATTTAACTTCATCCCAAGTTGGGATGAAGTTGCAGGCAATGGATATAGTCGGTCAGGAGGCAGGAGAAAGCAGAAATCAGGTACACCGTTATATCCGTCTGACCGAACTGATTCCGGAACTGCTGGATATGGTAGATACGGGTCAGATCAAATTCAATCCTGCGGTGGAGCTTTCCTATCTGGCAAGTGAAGAACAGAAGGATTTTCTTTCTGCAATGGATTATGCTCAAGCAGCTCCTTCCCTTTCGCAAGCACAGCGAATTAAAAAGCTCGCACAGGAGGGCGAGTGTACGCTGGATGCGATGTGCGAGATTATGAATGAAATCAAGAAGGGAGAGCTGGACAGAGTAACCTTCAAAACGGATTCGTTGCGAAAATACTTCCCGAAGTCCTATACCAACAAGCAGATGGAGGATAAAATCATTCAGCTTTTGGAGCAATGGCAGAAAAAAAGAGAAAAATCAATGGAAAGGTAAGGTAAAAAATGTTTACACCCAAAAACATTCAGGGCGCTTTGGAAGAACTCTACGACCTTTGCGATCCTGATTATATGGTAGATATGCTCGTAAACTACAGTGAGGAGTTCGATGATATTTCTCCTGCGCTTCTGGCAAAGTCGTTTCAGAAAAATGCCGAGATGATTAGCGAGTATCGAGTATTGTCCTCTGCTGGTGAGGGTATCGACTATCAGGGAAAGGTACTTCTGAACAGCAGAGCCGTGCGGCTTCTGTCCTATGTAGAAGATATGAGCGGCGATGAAAAAGTTCGCACGATTCAGAGCAAGGAGCTGTGGTTAGCAGAAGATATGACATTCTATGTGGTGTCCTGTATGTCTACGATCACGATGGACAAGGAAGAAGCCATTTGTCTTAACGAACACCGCAGCGTGGTTACTACGGTGGAATGCGAGGACGATATTTTCTTCGACATGGGTTCCCTGATTTGCGAACTGGACGATATTTGCTTGTTCGAGCTTTTAGCCGATGTGGATGCGACTATTTATGAACTGTAACAGGTTCATGGATGGTCGCTTTTCTTATTTCCAAAGAAACGGAGGTATCGAAACTTGAAAGAATACGATGTGAAGATCACCGAAACCTTGGAGAAAACGGTTACGGTGCAAGCAGAATCTCACGATGCGGCAGAGGAACAGGTTAGAGCCGCTTATTACAATTCGGAGTACATTCTGGACTCCGAAAACTTTACCGGTGTTGCGTTCGGCACGACCGAGGAACGGGAGGTTCAGAAAGAACAGGCAGATACCATGAATGTGTTGCTGGTAAAGCCGTTCATGTATCCGCAGGCTGTGCAGATCGGCTGTGAGCTGGAGGATTTGCAGAAAGCCGTAGGTGGCGATATTGAGGCAACTTATCCGTTCAATGAGCCGGTTGCACTGGTGATGCACGACGAAGGTAAACTCGTAGGCAAAGAACTGAACCGTGCGCTGCGTGATGATGACGGCGATATTTATGACATTATCGCCGGTGATTTTCTGGTTGTGGGATTGGGCGAGGATGATTTTTGTTCTCTGTCCCCGGAACTGATGAAGCAGTTTGAGGAACACTTTCATCAGCCTGAGACTTTTGTACGCATGGGGCGCAGCATTATGGCGCTTCCCCTGCCGGATGACATGGTGAAGAAAGAAGATGCACCTGTCAAAGCTGATTCGGTTCCCCACAAAAGTAACCCTGACCGAGATGTTCTGTAAGGAGGTTCTTATGCAAAGAAATTCGACGATTGGAGAGCTGATGGAGCGAAAGCGGATTCAGGATGGTGCCAAGGAGTACCAGGGACATACCTATATGGACTTGGCACGATTTGATGACGCCACCAAGCACATGATTATTTTCGATGTGCTGACCGATGAATCGCCTGTCGGTTGGAAAGGCGAAAGAAATCGCCTGTATTTGAGCGATGTGGGTTATCAGAAGGCTCTGGATAACCAGAAAGCTGGCAATATCAAGATTATCAGCCATGCCGCAGTTGCCAAGGGCAATCTGTATTACGACCACAGAGATATGGCACGATAATCTGTTCACTCTACTGCTTGCAGGAGGTGATGAATCATGCAGGAAGAAGTTGAAAACAGAACAGTAAACCTGGCGATCAGCACAACCAAGCTGACGGGGCGCACTATCATTGCCGGTATCCGCAAGTATTTGCAGCACCGGGAAAAAGTGAAGATGAAAAAGGCACGAGACCCTGCCGTTCATGGAAAGCAATCCGTGAAACAGCTTTTGGGACAGAATCAGGGTGCTACGAATGTTGAGATCGACAAAGAGAGTATCCGTGATTTTGAAAAGCTCGCCAAGAAGTATGGCGTGGACTTTGCCGTAAGAAAAGATAAGTCCGTTGATCCTCCCCGGTTTCTTGTTTTTGTCCGTTCTAAAGATGCAGATGCTTTGGATGCAATCTGCAAGGAACATCAGGCAAGGGCATTAACCAAGAATGAAAAGCCGAGCGTTCTGGCGCAGCTGAAGAAGTTCAAGGAAATTGTCGCAGCGATTCCGAAGAAGGTTCGAGAGAAGAAACAGGAGCGTGATCTGTGATGGATAAGAGAAAAATGAAAAAGCTCCTGATTCTGAATTTACCGTATTTTCTGGTAGGGTTGTTCGCTACGAATTTAGGAGAAGCATGGAGATTGGCTGAGGGGGCAGATTCATCTGCGAAAATCCTCAGCTTTTTTCATGCCCTTCCGATAGCCCTGAACAATCCGTTTCCCAGCTTTCACCCGTTGGATTTGCTGATTGGTATTCTCTGCGGCGCAGGACTTCGGCTGGCTGTCTATCTAAAAGGCAAAAACGCAAAGAAGTACCGACACAATGTTGAGTACGGTTCTGCTCGTTGGGGAACGGCAAAAGATATTGAGCCGTTTATTGCACCAAAGTTCGAGGACAATGTGATCCTGACGAAAACGGAGCGGCTGATGATGAGCAATCGCCCGAAGAATCCTGCCAATGCCCGAAATAAGAATGTTCTGATTATCGGCGGTTCGGGTTCCGGTAAAACTCGCTTTTGGTTGAAGCCAAACCTTCTCCAGATGCACAGTTCCTATGTGGTCACTGACCCGAAAGGCAGCATCGTGATTGAGTGCGGCAACGCCCTTTTGAAGCATGGCTACACCATCAAGATTTTCAACACCATCAACTTTCAGAAGTCGATGCACTATAACCCATTTGCCTATATCCATTCAGAAAAAGACATTCTGAAACTGGTGACAACGCTGATTGCCAACACAAAGGGTGATGGAAAAGCCGGTGATGAGTTCTGGACGAAGGCGGAAACGCTGCTCTACTGTGCCTTGATCGGATATATCCACTATGAAGCTCCGGTTGAGGAACAGAATTTCTCCACCCTGATTGAGTTCCTGAACGCAATGGAGGTGCGGGAAGATGATGAGGAGTTCCAGAACCCGGTGGATCTGATGTTTGAAGCCCTGGAAAAGAAAAAGCCGAATCACTTTGCAGTCCGTCAGTATAAAAAATACAAGCTGGCTGCCGGTGTTGTATGCTCTAAAAGACTTCTTAATCAAGCGGTTGGGAAGTCTCTTAGAA